>PDWI01000187.1_pt1 | contig 93047 bp, 66 predicted proteins | sample 1430891 | NCBI WGS metagenome assembly PDWI01 (sample SAMN01162508, study PRJNA174530) | Oral metagenome, whole genome shotgun sequencing project. | biome: Marine environment; feature: Marine mammal; material: Swab sample of the gingival sulcus; isolation source: swab sample of gingival sulcus... | reverse complement strand
TGTTTTTTGTCATTTTGGGAATAGAGTTTGTTTGTGGTTAAAACATAATATAATGATATTATGGCTCTGTTTCCAATTCTTTTTTATGAAATATGCGGGATATAATAAAATAACTACTTTTATCATTTGATAAGGATTTGAACTTTAATTATATTCCGAAAAAAAATGGAGATCTAATGCCGAAAAAAATTTGGAAAATTCATGACTATATTTCCCAATCATTTTATATAAATCATCCCAACTTAAAAGCTGGTCAAAAGTATGGAATTGATCTCATTATTTTTATTATAGGTAATGGAATTTTAAACAAAAATATGCTTATTACCGGAAACTACGGCTTGGGTAAAACAACAACAGCTCAAGCTGTATCTTCCCTTCTATTTTCCCTCCCTTTAGAGGTTATAAGAGAAAGTGTTATATATGGACACCCACATTTAACAGAAGAAAAGATTGTAGGAAGATTAGATTTTAGTAGACTAAATTTAGAGGAGAAGGTAATTTTTAGCTTAACTTCTCAAATACCATCTATAAAGATCATAGATGAGATCAACAGAATACCTGAAGGTACTCAAAATATGCTTCTAAACTCTGTTGAATCCGGGGATTTTATATATCTAAACGATTCTATTTCAGGAGAAAAATACCCTTTTGTAGCTACTGCAAACTACAAAGATGAGGGTAATAATGATATAATGCCGCCTCTTTTGGATAGATTTGATATATCTATTGAGGTTATATACCCCATATTTATTACAGAAGCTCTAGGAAATAGTATAGCTATCACAAATAAGAAAAGATTATCAAACAGAGAACTTTCAGCTAGAATAAAAAATCTTCTTTTAAATAAGGACAAACTCTACTCTAAAAAGATAGAAGGAATAAAACATTTAAAGGAGGAGTTTTCACAAAAAAATAGAGAAATAATATTTAATGATGATGAAAGAGAGGAGATAAAGAGTAGGATTTTATCTCTTGAATTTAGTGAAGATGCAAATAACCTTTTACACTCATTTTTTGATTATTTGAATAGCGTATTACAAATTAAAGGATCTCAAAGATCAAACCATAATCAAGATCAGCTATTCTCCAAAATTACAAACAACTATAGTGTAAGATCAATACTAAATTCAGCAATATTTTTCTCAAAATATTTCTCATTTATATCGGAAGAAGATAAGGTTTCTACAAAGTCGGTTTTAACGGTATTACCATACATACTATCCCATAGAACAACATTTAGAGAGACTCCAAGTAGTGAAGATGATTATAGCTCCAACTCATCACACTTCACCGGTGTAAAAAAACTGGTAAATGATTACTACAACAAAATATTTATTAAACATATAGATCTTATTCGAGATCTATACCTTTCAATTAAGAGTGGTGATCCTATCAAATTTATAGAGAAGTATGAAGGTTCAGATCATCCCCTTTACAAAAGAGCTGAAAAAATATTTAATGGTTTATAGATGAAGGTAAGATCACATTTTCTTTCAAGAGCTAGTAGTTTTACTAAGGATCTAAAGGAGAGAGAAAGTTTTGGCAAGTTCTCAGATATAGCTTTAAATAGTATTTCTAGAGTATATAATAGTATCCCTTTAAGCAGGATCATATTTACAACTCAGATTGAAAAAACAGCAATAGATATGTCAAAGTTTACTATTTTTATTAATCCCGAATATATCTCTGAGCTTTCAAAATACTTAAAAACAACAGACCTTATTGAGGGGTTAATTGAACTAGAACTATCATCATACCTATATCACCCTTACGATCTTAAAAGAGACCTTCTCCAACTAAACACCATAAGAGAGGTTAAAGGCGGTAAAAAAAATATATTCTACTATAATCTTATAAATAAGTTTTTAAGAGTAGTTATAAAAAACAGAGAGAGCAAGATACCACTAATCCTTTCAATTATTCAGCCTGTTGATGGTGTAGATTTAGGGGTTAGAGTTTACCTTCAACCATATACTGAACTTAAACTTTACGATGATAAAGATATTTCAGAACCTATTTTAAACTTTGTGGATTCAATAAAAAGTATAGATTTTCTAAATATTGAGAATGGAAAACCTCAATTTGTAAAAAAATCTGACAAACAAAATTGTGAAGATCTTCTAAATTTTTGTTTCTACTCATCACTTTTAGATAGAGATGAAGATAATGATGGTGAAGCTGATTTTAAAGATCTGTATGATCAGATAGTAACCACACCGGATGAGATAAAGGAGACTCTTTCAGATCTGATGAAAGAAGGGAAGATAGAGCAGGAAGATATTGGTAAATTACTCAATGATGAAACCTTAAAAAAGATTATAGATCCACCTATTCATGATAGAGAAAATGAAAACAGGTTTAGAGAGGGTGAAGATTATAAAATCAATCCGGCACTATATGAAATACTTGTAAAACAGAATAGAATAAGATCTACAAAGGTTGAATCTAAGCCTGTAGTTGGTATATACCCTTCACATCTTCAAAAGTTTGAGGTTGGAGATCCTATACAAAACTTAGATCTATTCAACTCTTTTGGAGGAAGAATATATCCCGGAGTATCAAATAGTTGGGTTAAAAAGCCTATTAACTATCATAGATTCAAAGATAAATTACCAGACCTTACAATATTTATTGATGATTCAAGCAGTATGCCAGATCCTCTTGAAAAAGTCAGCGAAGCTGTTTTAGGATCACTGATGCTTATAAATGAATATATTGATAATGGAGCAAAATGTTCAATTGTTAAATTTTCAGATAGAACAGAGATAATGCCCTTAACAAATATCTATAAAAAGTTGGAATCTTTTATATTATCTCACAAGTCAGGCTATGATACATTTATAGAGCTAGACAAAATTGAAGAGCTTCTAAAACACAACACAAATAATGATATAATCATTATAAGTGATGGAATAATAAAAAACCACAACCAACTATTAACCTATATTTCTCAATTTGAAAAAAGTAGAGTTTTCTACTTTAACATTATTTCAAAAAAAGAGATTAACTACAGAAGAAATATTGAAAGCAGTGATTTTATAAAGGTTTTCACAATAAGTAAGGCTTCAGATCTTTATAATTTAGTTTTAGATAAATAAAATTTTCTTAGATTTTCTATTATTAGATCTGACGGAGACTCCTCTATCTTAAGAAAATCTCTTTTATAGTTTTCATAGTTATTAAAAAAGCTAAATATAGTATCTCTTTCATACCTACTTACAACACAGTTTATACCAATACCCTCTCCCCTTTCAGTAGCTTTTCTATAGAGAAGAACCGGTTTTCCCAAATAGTAACACTCCTCTTGATTGGATCCACCATCACTTATTATAAACTCCGAAGATGAAACTAAACCTATAAACCTAAAATAATCATACCTCTCTCTAAACTCAATCTTGGATGAAAACTTTTCCATCAACTTATATTTATTTAAAGCTTTCTTTGTAGGTTTATGTAAAATAAAGAGAACCTTAAACTTCTCTGAAAGATTGTTTAAAATATCAAGCAGTTCTTTCATTCTGTTTAAATTATTTAAGTTTTCAAACCTATGGATTGTTACAACAACATATTTTGAATCAGGTATATTAATATCTTTATAACTATTTATAAGTGGCATAGCCTCTGTTAATGAATCGTAAAGAGTATTGTTTACAGTATCTATCTTAACCATTTTATATCTTTTTAGGTTTTTCACAGCCCAAGATCCGGGGCAAAAGCTATAATCTGAAAGTTTAAATGTTAAAACCCTTGTTATCTCTTCAGGAAACGGGTGAAGAAGATTGAAAGATCTTAGACCTGATTCAACATGAGCTACCTTAACACCTGCAAATTTACCCATAATGGCACCAAGCAAAGTTGAGATTGTATCACCATGTACTAAAACAACACCATTTTTATCATTATTAAAAATATCTTTTGAGTTAAATAGAGTTATGGAAAGAATCTTAAAAAACCAGATAAACATTGCTAAAACAGAGACAATATCACCCTTGTTATGAAGAACCTTATCAAATGATTTAATAGAAAAATTTCTATGAATATCCTCCATAGTATCCCTATGCTGCCCCGTATATATATAATTGTACTCTATATCAAGTAAGGACAATCTCCTCATAATAGGAGCCATCTTTATCAGTTGAGCTTTAGTTCCTATAACAATGTGAATCATCTCTCCTCAACCCTCTCAAATCTCAAGGTAGATATTTGATCTGAAAGCAAACCTATTAAAAAAAATACAATTGATAATATAAAGAGAACAACTGTAAAAGGTGAATATCTTGTATCTAGTATAAATATTTTATAGATACCATGAAAAATTGAACTAAAAAAGAAGAAAATACTTATAGGTAAAAAAATCTTTAGAGGAGAAAAAAGTGTCGTAATCTTCATTATAATGATTAAAAATCTAAAACCATCTCTGAATAGCTTTATTTTACTCTTACCCACTCTTTGGTCAACATTAATTGGTACATATGTTAAGTTGTAACCACTTTTTATAACCGAAAGAGTTGAAGTTGTAGGGTAGGAAAAACCATTTGGAAACAGGTATAAAAATTTTATAATAACATCTCTTCTAAACCCCCTAAATCCGGAAGTAAGATCCTTTATATCCATATTTGTAACATAGGAAGCAAGATAGTTATAAAAACTATTGGCCAAGTTCCTATACCACACACCTTTATATTCAGATGTTCTTGCACCAACAACACAATCATAATCTTCCAAAAGATTATATATTTTAATAAGATCTTTTGGTTTATGCTGCCCATCAGAATCCATCATGATAACAAAATCTTTAGTAGATACTCTTATACCTGTTCTAACAGATGCACCATTACCCTTATTATAGGGGTGTTTTACTAAACGAATATTACTGTTTTGAGAAACAATTGAACTTGTATTATCACTACTACAATCATCAACAACAATGATTTCAAAATCATCTATTTTATCAATTAGGAAAGTGTAAAGATCTTTTAAAAAATCTCCAATACACAACTCTTCGTTGTAGGCGGGAACTATTATTGATACACTCCTCTTCATAGATAGAAATATAGTTAATTAGAAAAGATTTTTCAACCAATTTATGACCTAATAAATCAACTTTAGAACTTTATTCAATTGAGATGCTAAATATGAAAGTGTGTTTAATTAATCCTAAATAAAAAAAGGAACTCATTATGAGTACCTGAAAAAGCGAAACTGTTCAGAAATGAGCAGTTTAAGAAGTTCTTTTCTTATACAATCCATTGCCTGGAAGTGCCGGATAATCCATTAAAGAAAAAAGGAAAACGAAAAAATAGAAAATTGGCAAGTAGTCTGAAGGGAGTAAAAAAACTCCCTTCTAAAATTATTTATACAAACTACGACTAAATATAAAAGAACAAAACTATCCCAAGTAAACCCTTAAAGATTTTGACCTTGAAGCGTGTCTTAATCTCCTAATAGCTTTCTCCTTAATCTGCCTAACCCTCTCTCTTGTAAGCATAAACTTTTCGCCAATCTCTTCAAGAGTTAAAGCTTGATCTTTGCCTATTCCAAAATAGAGAACAATAACCTCTCTTTCCCTTTCATTAAGAGTTCCAAGAACATTAGTAATCTCTGTTTTTAAACTTTCATCAAAAAGGTTTACATCCGGTGGTGGTTCTTTATCATTTTTAAGAACATCTAATAACCTGTTATCGTCTCCCGGATTAAACGGTGCATCCATTGAAAGATGACGACCGGATATTTTAAGAGTATCAGTTATCTCAAGCTCAGTTGTATCAAGAGTATTTGCAATCTCTTCCGGTGTTGGCTCCCTCTCATACTTCTGCTCTAGAGATGTCATAGTTTTAGCTATTTTATTCAGAGCTCCAACTTTATTTAGAGGAAGTCTCACAACCCTACTCTGCTCGGCTAAAGCTTGAAGGATAGATTGTCTTATCCACCATACAGCATAAGAGATAAACTTAAAACCTTTGGTCTCATCAAATCTTTTAGCAGCCTTAATAAGCCCCATATTTCCTTCATTAATCAAGTCGTTAAGTGTTAAACCTTGGTTTTGGTATTGCTTAGCTACAGATACAACAAACCTTAAATTAGCTCTAACGAGCTTCTCCATAGCTCTATCACCGCTTCTTCCTCCTGCCCTCATCTTTTTGGAGAGTTTAACCTCCTCTTCAGCAGTTAAAAGCTCCTCTTCTCCAATTTCCTGAAGATATTTATCAAGAAGCTGATTTGACCTTCCAAGTCCACCACTACTCTCTTTTGCCACTAAAAACCCCCTATTCATTAAGAAAATGATCGACTCTAAAAATAACATTTTAAATATGATAATCAAGAACTATTTTCAAAAAAATAATCTGACAGAGTATAAAAAAGCATTTATAATAAAACGCAGCCTTTATTTAAAAACTCCTATCTATTTTTTATTGTGTTGTATATAAAATCTTTATCAAGTAATAAAAATGAAAGTTTTTACTATAACTATTTTTGGGAAGTTTTATATTTTTATCATAAATAAGCTCTACTGAAAAAGTTCAAAGCTTAGAAGAAGAGAAAATTACTCCAAGGGAGAAGAGCTTAAAGTAGACAAGTGATATAAAATTGGTTTTAAATGAAAAAATGGGAGATTTATATTAACCTGAGTTCGGTATAAAAACAATAGGCTATCTTATCATAACTGCTAAAATATGTATATTACCGCCAAAAAGGGATATAAAGCAAACCTCCATTGCCTATGTATCCCCAAACTTCTGATAAATTTTGCATTACTGATTTATCAATTTTTCTGTTCAAGTCACCTAGGTTTACTAGTCTCCTATCATAGAAAGAAATAAAATAAGATTGGGAAAAATAGTTATCCCAAACAAAGATGAATTTAGTGACAAAAAATAATTAGAATTAATCTACATAGAAAAATTAATATTAAAAATAACATATAATAATAATCTCTTACAAAACATATTTAAACAAAAAGATCCTCCCATAAACCTATTAACTTTATGGAAGGATCTGCTTTTTATAACTTTAAGATCATTTTTAATGAATCTAATATTTAGGGTCTAGTGAAAAAGTTTTAAACTTTTAAGTATCCTAAACTTAATCTCTTTTCATCAAATCCTATTTAATAAGAACAAACTCTTTCATTCCATTCCTCATAAAATTTATAAGAATTGATTTCTTTGGATTGTTTAGATTCTCACTAAGCTCTTCAAAATCTTCCAATGTTTGAAGCTTCTGAGTTTTACCACCATACCACATTTGATAGATAATATCACCAACTTGCAATTTACCTTCAGCTCTACTCTCATCTTCAATATCTGTAATTACCAAGCCTCCATCAAAATCAATTTTAAGATCCTCTCTCTCTTTTGCCGAAAGCTCTTTAACTTTAAGACCAAGCCAGCCAAACTTTTCGCTATCCTTCTCAACAACAGAACCCCTTCCGGTATATTCACTTCTATCTCCCAGTTCAACAGAAATTTCCTCCTCCTCACCATCTCTAATTATTGTGAGCTCTATCTCTTCACCCGGAGCAAATGATGCAATATCAAATCTAAACTTTTCAAAACCCTCTAGCTTCTTACCATTAAGTTTAACAATAATATCGTAAGGTTTAAGTCCACTCTTTTCAGCAGGAGTTCCTTTAGAAACAGCAGTAATCAGTATTCCTGTATCATTTTCATCTAATCCAAATGGCTCCTTTTCTCCACTTGATATCTCTTTTAGCCCAATACCTACATAACCTCTCTTAACCTGACCTTTTTCACGAAGTTGATTTTCAATCTTCTTTGCAAGATTAATAGGAATTGCAAATCCAATACCTTGGGCAACAGAGTTTACTGCAGCATTTATTCCTACAACTCTACCTTTAATATCTAAAAGAGGACCTCCTGAATTTCCGGGATTGATAGCTGCATCTGTTTGAATAAAATCTTGAAAAATTGGACCTGCTCCACCACTTATACCAAGTCCTGATCTTCCTTTAGCTGAAACAACACCAACGGTTAAGGTTTTATCCAAACTATAAGGAGAGCCAATTGCAACTACCCAATCTCCAACCCAAAGATTTTCAGAGTTTCCAAGTTTAGCAATATCATTTTTATCAAACTCCATATCAATTTTAATAACGGCAAGATCGGTATCAGGATCGTTTCCAATAAGTTTACCTTCAACCTCTGTCCCATCTGACAATATTACAATTATATCATCAGAGTCTTCAACAACATGATTATTAGTCATAATATAACCATCTTCAGTATAGATAAATCCGGAACCTTCTGACTTTTGAAGATAGGTTCTTTTTTTTGACTTAGATCTATTCCCTTGATCTCCTCTAAAAAATGGATTCATACCTTCAAACATTCTGTCAAATGGAGAAAGGTATCTATACTCAACAGACCTTGACACTTTAATATGAACCAAGGATTTCATACTCTCTTTTGCAATTATTGCAAATCTACTATGAGCCTCATCGTTATCAGCTTCAACAACTTTATAACTTTTCTCCTTTGCATTAACAGTTTCACTAAATTCAAACTTTGCAGTAAGTAAAACCCCAATCATTATAAAGAAAAGGGCATAAATGATTGTTTTAAGTTTTCCCATCTTTTTCTCCATTATTGAATTAAAAATTAAATTTAAACTCGTGCGAGAGACTCTCTCTCATAACCCTTATACACCCCCCTGTTTTATAATGTTCAAACAAAGTACGAAAAAAATCGTAACAAATCATACTATCTCTTTTATATTACAATAATATTAGAATATAAAAAATTTTTAATCTCCTATTTATTTTTCTATATTTATACTCTATTGAAAATTTAGAAATAAAGCAGTTCAAAATAAAAACAGCTCGAGGTTTATAATGAATAATTATACAATAGGTCAAAGATGGGCAAGTAGTAATGAGCCGGAATTGGGAGTTGGATTTCTTTTATCCTTTGATAACTTTACAATATCAATATTTTTTCCCTCCGCTGAATCTCATAGAAAATATAGTATTGATTCAGCACCTATATTCAGAGTTGAGTATGGTGTTGGAGATAAAATATTTGATATTAATGGGATCTCCCATACTGTTACATCGGTAGTAGAAAAGAATGGATTGCTGACATATATTTGTAGTAACAAAATTATTGAAGAAGCGGAACTTAGTGATAAGATCATAAATTCTAAACCTATTGACAGATTAAAAAAAGGTGAAGTTGATTATTTTAGTGAATATAAATTAAGAGTAAAACTTCTAAAAATCAGAGAAGAGCTTTTAGGATCTGAGGCAAGAGGATTTATAGGAGCAAAAATTGATTTAATAGATCACCAAATTTTTGTAGCGGATAAGGTATCAAAAAAGAGAAAGGCAAGAGTTTTACTAAGTGATGAAACAGGTCTTGGAAAAACAATTGAATCTGCTCTTACCATACATAGATTACTACTAACAAACAGAATCTCCAGAGCTTTGATTGTTGTTCCGGACTCCCTCATACATCAATGGTTTATTGAACTCTATAGAAAATTTAATCTTAATTTTAACATTATTGATCCTAATAATTTTACCAATAAAACTCTGGATCAAAACCAGCTGTTTATTATAACTTTTTCAAATCTTGAAAACGAAGAAGAGGTTATAAGATCAATATTTAACTCCAACTTTGATCTCTTAGTTGTAGATGAAGCTCACCATATTACGGATAAAAAAGTAAGATATGATATATTTTCCTATCTATCCTCAAAAATCGAAAGGATAATTTTTCTTTCTGCAACTCCTGAACAGTTTGGGAATGAAAACCACTTTAAAAGATTACAACTTTTAGATCCTATTAAATATAGTTCATATCCAAAATTTATTGAAGAACAAAAAAATTATACAAATCTTTCCAATTTTATAAAAAGAGTCCAAACTCTCTCTCCTAAAAACTATAAAAAGGAGGTTTTAAAAGATGATTTCTATCCTAAAAATAGAGATATAATAGATCTTCTTTTGAGAGAATCAAAATCAAAGAAAAATTTTATTGAAAACAGTTTAGATCTATTTAGTATTGGTCGTTCAATATTTAGAAACAGTAGAAAAAATATTAATGGGTTCAATAAAAGGGAGGTTAAAATTGTTCCACTAAAATGTGATAATAATTTTTTTGAAATAGAAGGGTGTGAACTGTTTGGGGAAAACTCACATATATATCAAAATAGTTTTAAAAGTAGTGTTGAGACTGTAAAAATAGAGTGGTTGTCAAAGCTTTTAAAAAAGGATAAAAAAATAAAATATCTACTTATATGCAACAGTAAAGATAAGGCTATTTCAATAAATAAAAGTTTAAAAGAGTATATTAATGTAAAATCGACAATGTTCCATGAAGATCTCTCCTTACTTCAAAGAGATAAAAACAGCTCATATTTTTCAGATGAAGATGGAGCTCAAATATTAATATCTTCGGAGATTGGAAGTGAGGGAAGAAATTTTCAATTTGCCAATAACTTAATACTTTTTGATCTTCCATTAAATCCAGAGTTGATTGAACAGAGAATTGGAAGATTAGATAGAATAGGTCAGAAAAAAGTTATAAACATTTTCATACCAACTATAGAGAACTCTATTGAACATAATCTCACTCTTTGGTATCATAAAAGTATGAATATATTTAGAAAAAATCTCTCCGGAAGCTTTCAAATTTTTAATCAATTAAAGAAGAGATTAGAAACTGTAATTCTTTCAAAACCTTCAAAAAAAGAGTTTAATAAATTCATAAGGGAGTGTAAAAAAGAGGTGGACAACCTATCTTTACTAGTTGAAAAGGGAAGAGATTTTGTTTTAGAAAGAAACTCTTTTAATAAAGAAAAGGCACAACTAATAAAAAGAGAAATAAAAGGTCTATATAAAACAAACATAAAGTTATTTTCCCAAGAGATATTTAAATATTTCGGAGTTAGTTTTGAGAAGCTGGAAAGGGAAATATATAAATTTGATTTTCAACTTTTAAACAATAATGAATTTCCTATAGGTACTCTAAAAAATGAATACCATAATTTCACTTTTGATAGAGTTACTGCATCAATTAATGAGAATTTAGATTTTATTACTTGGGACCACCCCATAATAGAGGAAACCATAGATCTATACCTTTTATCATCTATTGGTAACAGCATAAATGTTATGACAAATTTAGGATTTGAAGGATTTGCTTTAGAAGCAAGCTATATATTTGAATCTACAGCTCCAAAATCACTTAGGTTAAACAGATATATTAATAAAAATTTAATAAGAGTCCAAGTAGATCACAACCTCAAAAGTTTAGATCTTAACTTAGAAAATTATAATCTTCAAGATGAAAACCCTAAAATTTTGGCAAGTGAAAGGTTTAGGAATGATATTTTAAAATCAATGATTGAAAAAAGTGAAGATCTTGCCGAAATAGAGAGGTTAAAGATGATAGAGAATGGAATAAAGAGGGTTGATTCTATGTACAATCAAGAGATAGAAAAAAATCTATTATATGAAAGAATAGGTGTAGTAGCAAATGGTACAATCTCCAGATCTTTGAAGAAGGAGAAAGAGAATATTATTGAACACTTAAAAAATTGTGTTATAAGATTAGATTCGATTATGCTAATAAGATCTTCCGAAAAGAGTTCGATATAAAAACAATAATCTATCTTATTAAGAAACTAACAATATACTTTGAAGAAAGAATATAAAACTATCTAATGATATAAAATTAGTTTAACAAGATTGTATAGGAAGTTATTCAATATCAACATCTAGATTAAGAACATATCCAAAACTTAAATGCTTTTTAAGCTTTAAATCTTCAACAGTAGTTGAATAAACCCCTATTTCATCATTACTTGAAAAATCTTTATCAAAAACTTTTATAACTATTCTTGAGCTTTTATTACCCTCAAAATTGATTCTTTTAAAAATATCAATATCAGTTTTATCATCTACAACTTCGGTTTTAAAAGATTCTCCGTCAACTGTAATCTCAATAAAGAGATCTGGATCTTTTGAATAAAAATCCCAAGTCTCACCATTAGATTTTCTTTTTTTCACCTTTAAACTTGAAAATACTACCGACAGTTTTTCTAAATATGAAAGCTTTATATATTCTTTAGATTTACTAACAATTTCATTATTTCCATCTACAACATAAAGTGGAGAATCAACAAACATACCCAACAATTCAAATATGCTGTCACTTTCAGCAATTTTAATATTATCCTTCCCGTAATCTGTAACAATAACAGCACGATACTTTTTTGTTATCATATTTCCAATTTTTATCTTTTGAATCATAACTTCATAAAAGTTTGAATATATTTTATACTTAAAACTATAAATATCGCTCCAATTATCTAAACCCTTACTTACAAATTTATTTAAATATTTATCTACACCTATTTTTTTGATTTTAGATTCTTTCAACATTAATAGTCCTAAAAGAGGTTCCATCATTGTTGAGTAATCTATGAAAAGTCTGTGTGAAACTATAGTTCTGTAGTTTTTATATAAACTATAATCATCAAATCCTACTCTACCTCCTGCTTCAATTCCGGAAACTTCATAAAACATTTTTAAGGCTATATCATAGTTTCTTGAATAATAGTTTATAATTCTCTCAACATTGGGTATAGTTGTTCTATCAATATTATTATAGATCCTTTCATAAGCAGCACCCATAAAATATACACCCTTCAATCCACTTAAAACCTTAGATCTGTTCTCACTCAATGATCTATATACAAGGTAAGCTCCCATACTAAAACCAACTATATAATACTCATCTCCCCTATCTTGAAGATCAAATATAAGTTTTTGAAATCTTAAATACTCCTTGGATTCCACCAAAAGAATAGATTTTTTGTACTTATCAATAGATCCATTCATTACTTCAAGAGGTATATTATTGGTATTCCATTTATAATATATAGTATCAAACTCCGCATTAAACTCTTTGTTAAGATCATCAAAACCCTCGCAGAAACTAAAATTACCTCTGCCACCCATGCCGTGAACAAAAACAACTATAGGTTTGCTGTATATTGAAAGTGCTGATAACATCAAAATGTAAATCAATATAACTTTCATAATCTATCCCAAAAGTTTATAATTGACAAAATATAGTAAAAAGATATTCTTTTAAACTATTACTAAGTAAAAATATGAAATTTAGATCAATTTGTAAATATATTTTTTCCTAATAAAGTTTCTATACTATCCAGTCTTAATCAGAGATAAAAACAGAGGAGAGTTATATGTAATAGTAAAACTTATAAAAATATCTTATATTTTTCTTATGTTATCTATTGAGGAGTGTGATAAAATATGAGTAAAATAAACAGCTTAAAACAATTGTATGAGCTTATAAAGAAAGAGGTATCTAATTTTACTATTGAAGTAGATTTTTATGTGATAGAAAAAAATATTATCAGCTTTAAAAATCTTACGGATATAGGGGAAATTTTTAATTTAGAGATAAGAGATATAGAGAAAAAAGATAGCAGTTACCTTATTAGATATCAGAAATTAAACAGCATAGATGAAAGGTATGAAAAAACATCTGAAAAATACGGTATAAACTCACCATTATTTAATATATCAAAAATTTATGAACCATATTTTTACCATTCATTTAAAACAATAGTTAAAGAGATAAAATTTCCTGAAAAATTGAAAGTTTTAGATCTTGGAATAAACAAGGGTGATGAGTTTACCCTTTTGAAAGATCTTAATCTTAATATTGAACTAATGGTTGGATTAGACCATTCCAAATCTGCTTTAGAGTATGCTAAAAAAATCCATAGAGATTGCGAATTTATAAACTTTGATCTCAATAAAATTGAAAGTTTAAACTTAAACCATAAATTCAATTTATTACTATCTATAGGAACACTTCAATCTTCAGGATTTGATGGTAAAAAAGTTATGAGATCTGTATTTCAAAACCATCTGGAAAAGGAGTCTGTAATTATTTTAGGATTCCCAAATTGTAGATATGTAGAGAGAAGGGTTAAATACGGTGCAAAAGTTAAAAATTTTGGAGAGCATGATCTTTCCCTTATAAACAAGGATATATCCTTCTATAAAAAATATTTCCAACAACACAAGAAAAGAGTAAGAATTTTGGGTAAATACTATCTGTTTGTAGTTGCATGGTAATGCAAGCTCGGTAAACAGTGTTTACTACTCAACCTCTGCCCTATCAAGATTTTCCATTATGTAGTTTTTTCTATCCGGAGTATTTTTACCCATATAGAACTCTAGAGTTGAAAGTATCTCTTTTCTTTTATCTATATTTACCTGAACTAGACGAATATCTTCATTAATGAACTGTTTAAACTCATTTGGAGAGATCTCGCCAAGACCCTTAAATCTAGTAATCTCAGGTTTACCCTTAAGCTCCTTAATAGCTACATCCTTCTCATTCTCATCATAACAATATATAGTTTTTTTACTATTTCTAACCCTAAAAAGGGGTGTTTCAAGTATATAAACGGAACCATTTAAAACAAGCTTTTCATAATAGTGTAAAAAGAATGTCATCAAAAGATTTCTTATATGTAAACCATCAGGGTCACTATCTGTTGCTATTACCACCTTTGAATATCTAAGATTTTCAATACCATCTTCAATATTGAGAGCTTTGATAATATTAAAGAACTCCTCATTTTTATACAGTTGATCTCTTTTAAGACCTAAAACATTTAAAGGCTTTCCTCTGAGAGCAAAAATTGCTTGGGTTTCAGAATCTCTACAATTAACCATAGATCCTGCAGCAGAATCTCCCTCAGTAAGAAAAATCATAGACTCTTCTCCTCTCCACTTAGCTCTTTTTCTTGGAGAGACAACATCGTTTAAATGATGTTTACAATCCCTAAGTTTAGGAATTCTGATAGAGGTTTTTTTAGCTAACTCTCTAGCTTCTTTTTGAACAGATTTAAGCTCTTTTCTAATCTTCTCATTGAGCTGAATCTTTTCTTCAATTTTTTCGGCAATTTCAGGATTTTTATAGAAGAAATCTACAAGAAACTTTTTAGATTCATTTATAATCCAACTTTTTATATCACTATTGCCCAGTTTGTTTTTTGTTTGAGACTCAAAAATAGGATCTAAAATTTTTATTGCAACAGCTCCGGCAATTCCATCTCTCACATCTTTGCCATCATACTGCTTTTTAAAAAACTCATTAACAGCTTTCAATATAGCTTCTCTAAATGCCGAAAGATGAGTTCCACCGTCTGAAGTATATTGTCCATTTACAAAGGAGTAGTGATTTTCTCCATAAACAGGAACATGTGTAAAAACAAATTCAAGCTTTTGAGAAGTGTAATATATTGGTTCATAGAGGGGATTATCCACCTCCTCATTTAATAGATCCAAAAGACCATTTTTAGAACTTATGGTCTCGCCATTTATCACTATTTTAAGATTTTTATTTAGATAAGCATAGTACCATAGTCTCTTTTTTATATATCCAATATTATATTTATAGTTCTTAAAAATTTTATCATCGGGCAGAAACTGTATATAGGTACCATTCTTTTCAGTGGTATCTCCATCAACTTCATTAACTATTTTACCCTCCTTATACTCAACCTCTTTATACTTACCTTCTCTGTAAGATTTGGCTATAAAGGAGATAGAAAGAGCATTAACAGCTTTAAGACCAACACCGTTCAAACCTGCACTGTATTGAAAAATTTCGTTATTGAACTTACCGCCGGTATTAATATTTGAAACACACTTAACCAGAGAGTTTAAAGGTATTCCTCTACCGTAATCTCTACAGCTTAAACTGTTTCCATCAAGAGTAATCTCAATCTTTTTTCCGTTACCTTCCATAAATTCATCAACGGAGTTGTCTACAACCTCTTTTAAAAGTATATATATTCCGTCATCATAGTTTGATCCATCACCCTGTTTTCCAATGTACATACCGGTTCTAAGTCTAATATGTTCAAGAGATGATAGGGTTTGAATGGCATTATCATCATATTTTTTACTATTTTTTTCTATACTCATCTTATTATTCAACCACCCAATATTTATATAGAAAATATAGGGAAAAAAATAAAAATTATCAATCGTACAACTATAAAATAGTGGTAAAGAACAATATTTTATCCAATTTGTAATTATTGGTTGTAGATATTGATGAATATTAGTAGATTGTTGCAAAGTTTATTAAGAACTTAATTTAAGATCCTTTCAGATTGTTTTTTGGAAGATCAATTTTTAAGATACTATTTTGAGGAATAAAAATGAGCTTTACTGATTTTTGGCAAAATTTACCAAGTAAAATGGATCCTACTATTTTTGAGATTGGAAATTTTCCGGTAAGATACTACGGTTTAATGTATATATTAGCTTTTGGAACAACATATTTAATGATGATATACCGTTCAAAAAAAGATAATTTATCATACGATAGAAAACTTATTGAAGATTTTATTTTTGCTGAAATAGTTTCTGTTTTATTAGGTGGAAGATTAGGCTATGTTTTATTTTACAATCTAGGATACTTTATAAAACATCCTCTGGAAATCTTTCTGCCTTTCCGCTTTGAGAATGGATTTCAACTTACGGGAATCTCCGGAATGTCATACCATGGTGCTACCATAGGAGCCATAATAGGAGCTTATATTTTCTGTAGAAAGAGAAAGATTGATTTTTGGAATATGGCAGATTTTACAATTGTTGTAGTTCCTCTAGGTTATACCTTTGGAAGATTAGGAAATTTTATAAACGGAGAGCTTTTTGGAAGAGTAACAGATTCATCTATTGGAATGTATTTCCCCGCAGGCGGAGTTGATATTTTAAGACATCCATCTCAATTATATGAAGGTTTTTTTGAAGGTTTTGTTCTCTTTTTAATTTTATGGAGTATAAGAAATTGGAAATTTATACCAAAAGGGGGGTTTTTAGGTTTATATCTTATAGGGTACGGTGTTTTTAGATTTATAATTGAGTACTTTAGAGAGCCTGATAGCCACTTGGGATTTGTATTTTTATCCTTTAGTATGGGACAGGTACTCTGCTTTTTTATGATCCTATTGGGAGTCCTTTGGGTTTTAGCCAGAAAGATTTTAACAGAAAAAGAGATAAAAAAAAGTTAGAAATTAAAAGAGTTTAAGGAGGAAAAAATGAAAATAAAGGATTTAAAAACAGCAGTAAATTTTGCGATAGAACAAGAACAAAATGCTGCTGATATTTATAACTCTCTACTTGAGAGAAGCAGCAATAGTGGAAATAGAAAACTTTTTGAAGAGCTTAGAAATACGGAATATGATCACAAAAAAAAGCTCCAAGAGTTAGATCTTGATAATGTAGAATCCTTTAATGAAGATGATAATATACCAAATATCAAGGCTACAGATTATTTAGTTGAGCCGGACAGAAATGGAGATCTTGATTATGAAGATATACTAGTTTTAGCGGCAAAAAGAGAACAGAAATCTTATGAGATGTACAAAAAGTTTAGTGAAATTTTCAAAGATAACGATAAGCTAAAACAACTCTTTGAGATCTTGGCAAATGAGGAAAAATCTCACAAATATGAAATTGAAAAGATGTATGACGATATTGTTTTAAATGAAAATTAAATCTTCTTACGGAGTCTTGTTGAAAAAACTACTTATTGTAACGGTAATATTTTTTATAGTAACAATAGTTTCAGCTCATATATATCTAAACAGAGTTGTATACACAGTTACAGAGGAAAGATCAATAACAATACCCAAGGGTGAATCTATATCTAATCTTGTAAAAAAAATTGAAGACAAAGGGTTTTCTGGTTCAAAGTTTGAATTGAAAATTTGGAATAAAATCTATGGTGGTTTCAAAGATGTTAAGTATGGTAAATACATCTTAAAAAAGGATGAGAGTTATAGCTATAGTTCTCTACTGAAAAAGTTTTCTACCGGAGAATCTGAAACATATAAGGTTGTGATTAGAGAAGGCTTAAAAAGTGATAAAGTTATTAAAGAGTTATCCGAAAAATCAAAGATTAGTGTTGAAAAGTTCAAAAAATATCTTAACAGTAAAGAGTTTAAAGATAAGTTTCCTGAAATAAAAGGTTATGAAGGTTTTTTGTATCCCGATACTTACAATTTTCCTGTAGAGTATAATGAAAAAAATATAATAGACCATTTGGTAAAAAGATCTTTAAAACTTATAAAGAGATTTGACAGAGAGATTAAGAACTCAAATCTTTCCATATATGAAATTGTAACTTTAGCATCAATAATTCAAGGAGAGGTTCAATACCTACCTGAAAGATTTAAAGTTAGTGCTGTTTATAATAATAGATTGAAAAAGAATATGTTACTTCAAGCTGATCCTACCATTCAATATCTTTTTGAGAAACCTAAGAGATTATTGTTCAAAGATCTGGAAATTGACAGCAAGTACAATACATACAAGTACAAAGGGCTTCCTCCCACACCTATAAATAACCCTTCCATTATAATGATTGAGGCAGCATTAAAACCAATGAAAGTAGATTTTTTATATATGGTTGCAAAAGGTGATGGAACCCACTATTTCAACAATAATTTTGAAGATCATAAGAGAGATAAGAGGGAGCTTGACCTTCTCCGTAAAAAGGTTTACGGAAATTAGAAAATAAAATCCTCTACTTAACGACAAGAAATAGAGTCAGAATATAGCATCTTATGGATCTAAATATATGAAAAGCACGCTAATTTTAACCATACTAATCTCCTTAAACTTTCTATTAGCTAATCACAAGCAGGTTCTGTTTCTAGGAAATAGTTACACATATTTTAATGATTTACCATCACTTGTAGATTCCATAGCCATTAAAAATGGAGACAGTTTTGAGTATGAGTCAAACACTCCCGGTGGATATACCTTAAACGGTCACTTGAATAATCAAACTTCTCTGAATCTGTTGAATAAGATAAACAAATGGGATAGTGTAATACTACAAGAGCAGAGTCAGCTTCCAGTAATAGAAGTATTGAAAGAAACTCTTTTTGCTAAATCAGCACAATCTTTAGATTCTATTATTAAACTGAATAATAGTGAAACAACCCTTTTCCTTACTTGGGGAAGAAGATATGGAGGAGTTCAATATTACAACGGATACTCCAGTGTTGATTTCATAGATTTCTTCCACTACCAAGATTCCCTTACATCCTCTTACAGTAAAGTTAATTTAATAATAGATGGTAATCTAGCTCCTGTAGGAGAGGTTTTTAGAGAATTTTTAAAACAACATGAAAACTATCCGTTATGGATTGAAGATAATAGCCACCCATCTCTTGAAGGATCATATTTAGCAGCATTAACAATTTACTATACATTGTATAAAAAAGAGATTGAAACAATATTTAATCCCGGAATAGATCAAGATATTGTTGAAGATATGTTGAACGCTATATACACTGTTATGGGAAATACAGATCTAAATGAAAATCAAATAGAGAAGAGTAAAATAAGTTTATACCCCAATCCGTTTAATAGTACTTTATCTATATCTTTTGATTCTCCCAAAACAGACAACTACAGATTAGAGATTAGAAATAGTAGTGGGGAGCTTATAAAATCAATTACTAATTTAAAAGCTAGATCTACTATAGATTTCAAAAATAATAGTTCGGGAATATACTATATATCTCTTTACGGAAAGGGAGATGAGTATTACTCTAAAAAGGTAGTTCTGATAAAGTAAAGATTACTCCCTCTTAGTACAAACTTACTCCGAATCATTGATTCTTTTATATATTTTATTCAAGTTAATTAGTACCTGATTTTACTCTAATATTTCTTATATTTAAACCATTCAACCCTTTCTTTGCTATCTATAAGAGGTCTTGAAAAACTGTAAACAGACCCACAGCCATTAAGTTTTATCGTATCAGGTTCGAATGATAAAAGAGACCAGTAAATACCATCTTTCTCAAATGAACATTGATTAGGTTTAAATAGAGAATTATCAATATTTATATCCGAACTAGTAATTTTATAATTATCATTTTCCATAAAAACCGTTGTTTCATTGTTATAGGAACTAAACATCAGTCTAATATTTTGAGCAAAAACAGACCCCTTTTCATTACTCCTAATGCGTGCAGCCCTACAATATAGTTGCTCCTCATTAGATACAAATATATAGGAGTGCTTATTTGTACCTATCTCTATCCAAAAATCATTTAGATTAATCTTATGTTCTATTGTTCCTAGTTGCCAAGTTTGTAAACACTCCTCTATTTTACCTCTCTGTGCAGAGATCATATTATAAGGAGAAGATATATCTATCTTTTCTACAAGATTTAAACTCTCTTCATGGAAGTCATAACTCATTTTTAATTTATTATCATCTAAACTAAAAATTGACTCAAATAAAACTTCCCCCTCTTCTAAACTATCCATTTTTTTAAATGATCTCTCTTTTACATCAAAAATATATCCTAAAACAAACTCACTATAAATATTATCTGAATCCACTTTATTACGACGTAAAAAAGTTTCTATTTTATCTTTATTTCTTATAAAGAAAAGAGTGTACTTTTTTGTTTGAACTATTTCACAATCTTCATTTGCCCACACTCCATAATAATCGCAGATCTTTTTCATATTCTTTCCTTTCAGACTTACCGGAAATAAAACAATTAGTAAAAAGAAAATAGACACTACGATAAATCTAAAATTTTTATCTAGAAACATAACTAACTCCATGATATTTACTAATATTTTACATAAGACTCTATTTAAGCCAAATTAAACTTTTAAGATCTTCACTATTCTCAGAAAGTTCTTCAAAATCTTTAGAAAACTTTTTCATCTCTTTTTCAAGTTTATTAGCTCTCTTCTCTATTATCTCTGCCCTTTTTTCTATCTTTTTTGCTTTCTCTTCAACATCTCTTTCAAAATCATCGGAATCATAACCCGGAAGAATCATTTTAAATACACCAAATACAGCAGAAACACCGAGAGAACTTCCCTGAACGCCTAAATCTATTCCGTCACTTTTAATATCTTCCGCTTCTTCCCTTATTTTGAAGACTCTATCATAACATCTTTTACTCAACAACTCACACTTTTTATTTATCTCAATTTTTTCATCGTTGATATAAATATTATAGTCTGAATCTATCCTCACCTCATCATCATAATCCTCATGCTCAATAATAAGATCACTCCCATCAAAATCGACCACTACATTACCATTACTTCCAAATGAGACACCAACAATAATAAGTAAACAAAAAATGAACTTCATAAAATCCTCCGTAATAACATTTTTATTTTAAACTATAGACATGCTAACTTAAAATAAAGTTGTCATCCAATAGGTATAAAATATAAATAAAAAGAGTTAAAACTACCCTTCTTACAATCATAAAAAGGGTAATTTTGGTGTTTTTTTATATTTATAATATTATTTTCACAATTGGTATTATATTTTTATATTAAATAGGATACTTTAATCAAATAATTTAAAGAAGGAAATCAGTTTATGTGGAAAAAATCATACCTTAGCAGGTTAGTGTATTCCGTATTAGCACTTTTACTTATGAGTGCTTTATCCTTTGGTGAGACTATAAATGTGTCAAATAGCACCAAAGCAGGATTTTCTAAACTTGAAACTAACAGATCTAAAACAGTACTAAAGTACTCAGTTCCAAGTTTTGAACTAAATGAAATTAACTCCAATACAATTAGTGGTAAAAGAGTTAGTTTAAAAAATGTTTTCCTACCTAATCAGGCAGGTGCTCCGGATTTAGCTGTTGAGAGCAAAATGTTAATGGTACCTACAGGGGCAAAAGCTGTTGTTAAAATTAAAGATTTTAATATCAAAACCTTTAAAAATATAGATATAGCTCCTGCTTCTGAAATGATTCTTGAGAATGACAAATCTCCTTTAAGGTACAAAAAAAATAATGAGATATACTCTAGAGATGAGTTCTATCCTATATCTCCGGTTATGGTAAGTGATACAAAAACTCTAAGAGGTATTGATTACGTTAATCTTTCTGTATCACCTTTCCAGTACAATCCTGTTACAAGAGTGTTAAAAGTTTACTCAAATATTGAATTTGAGGTTAGTTATGAAGGTGGAAACGGTAATTTTGGAGAGAATAAGTACAGAGACAGATATTTTGACACTGTTTTAAAGAACGCCTTTTACAACTCTGAGCTTTTTCCTGAAGTTGACTATAATGTTAGATCAACAAAAGAGAATGAAGATTTTAACTATGTAATTATTACTCCTAACGATCCTGATTTTATAAATTGGGCTAATGTTATTAAAGAGTTTAGAACAAAACAGGGTATTAGAACCGGAATATTCACTACTGACGAAATTGGAGGAAATACAATAAACGCCATAGATAACTTTGTTAACGAAGCTTATAATTGGGATATTCCTGTAGCATCTGTTTTACTTCTTGGCGATTATGGTAATAGTGGAAATACAATTACTTCTCCAACAAGACCTCACCCATATTCCGGAGAGTGTATATCTGATAACCTTTATGCTGATATAGATGGTGATCACCTTCCTGATATCAACTTTGCTCGTATAACTGCAAGAGATGCATATGAGCTTGAAATTATGGTTAATAAATTTATCAATTATGAAACCAACCCTCCTCAAAATGAGAATTTTTATAATAAACCAATTACTGCACTTGGATGGCAAACTGAGAGATGGTTCCAAATATGTTCAGAAGTTGTTGGAGGATTTTGGGCAAATAATTTGGGTAAAGAGACTGTAAGAATCAATGCTGTCTATGATGGCAACCCAAATATAGATCCTTGGTCAACTGCTCCAAACACAGATATAGTTGTTGATGTATTTGGTCCTAATAACTTAGGTTATATACCTGCAACTCCCGGAGAGCTAAGTGGCTGGACAGGTGGAAGTGCAATTGATGTAAACAATGCTCTTAACGGTGATGGTGCTTTTATGCTTCAACACAGAGATCATGGTGAAGAGGTAGGATGGGGAGAACCTAGTTATGGTATATCAAATTTAGATGGTTTGAACACAGAAAACTTACCATATATATTCTCCATTAACTGTCTTACAGGTAAATTTAATATTCCAACAGAAACTTTTGCAGAAGCTATACATAGAAAAGCAAATGGTGCTTTAGGAATATTAGCAGCAACAGATGTTTCCTACTCATTTGTTAATGATACATTTGTTTGGGGGCTTTACGATTCAATGTGGCCTGAGTTCCTTCCGGAAATGGGTTCAGAGCCAAGTGATAATGATATGATCCTTCCAAGTTTTGGAAGTGTTGCAGGAAAATATTTCTTGTCCGCTTCAAGTTGGCCTTACAATCCTGAAAGTAAAGAGATTACATATGATCTTTTCCATCAACATGGTGATGCTTATATGAATGTTTATTCTGAAATGCCTCAAGAGTTAACAGTATCTCACAATGGAGCTCTTCTAAGCGGAGTTACCTCCTATGCTGTTTCTGCTGATGCAGGAGCTATTGTTGCCCTTACAGTAGATGGAAATATTATTGGTACCGGAACAGCTACAGGTTCTCCTACTGAAATAAGTATTGACCCTCAACTTCCGGGTAAAGAGGTAACGATGGTAGTAACTAAGCAAAACTATATAAGATATGAGGAAAGTTTTACTATCATACCTCCTGAAGGTCCATATCCTGTTTACAATCAATCAAATATTACGGATGCTGACGGTAATGGAATCATTGAGAACGGTGATACAGTTTCTATTGAAGCAGAGCTTAAAAATGTTGGTAATGAAGTAGCTACAAATGTAACAGCTATCTTATCATCAGAATCTGAATATGTTAATGAAATAACTCAAAACAGTGCATCAGTGGTAACAATAGATCCTAATATGGGAGTTGCAACTCTTTCACCTTCTTTTGATCTATCATTTGTAAATAATATTCCTGACCAAACAGAAGTACCTTTTAAATTAGAGGTTGATGATCAAACAGATGAAAATAAAGAGAGCTATTTCTCTGTAACTATAAATGCTCCTTTAGCAGAGTTTTCTCATACTTCAAATATTGGATTCCCGGGAAGTGGAGATCAGGTTGAATATAGTGTAACTATTGAAAATAATGGACATAGTAATCTAACTAACCTTGAACTTCTTTTAACCTCTGAAAGCAACTCAGAATATTATACAATTGAGAACCCTTCTATTAATATAGAAGATTTACCTTTTGGAGAAAGTATAGATGTAGCATTCAATGTATCTTATGATAATAACATACCTTTGAATACTACTATAGAGTTTGATCTTACCTTAGAAGCTGATAAGGATTTCTCAAGTGAGTATCAATTTAATCAATTGGTTAACAATCCTATAATTATTGAAAACAACTTTGATTTATTTCCTGGTGAGGGCTGGAGTATTGAAGGTGGTCAAAACTGGGTAGCAGGTAATGGTAACTACAGTGGAGGTACTCCACCGGAAGCAAAATTCACATGGAGCCCTTCTACAACAGGTGATCAGTACCTAATCTCTCCTGTAATAAATACAGCAGGTTTCTCTGAAATGAAACTTGAGTACAGACATTCTGTTGATCATTATGGCCAAGGATATGAGCTAAAACTTGTATCAAGCAGTGATGGAGAAAACTGGACAGAACTTAAATCTTTCCCTGCTGAAAACACTCCTGCAACCTTGGATTCAGTAATATTAAACCCTATAAACTGCCCTGAACTAGGATCTAATACATTCAGATTTGCATTCCTATTTAGTGGTAACTCTTTCCAAATAAACAATTGGTATGTTGATGATGTTAAACTTCTTGATAGAAGTCAAAATCCGGTAGGTATAGATGAGATTATTCCGGCTGTAACCTCCCTTTACCAAAACTATCCAAATCCTTTTAACCCAACAACTACTATAAGGTTTGATTTGGCTAACGATTCAGATGTTAAGCTTCTAATCTATAACGCTCGAGGTCAAATGGTAGAGCAATTGGTTAACAATCATTTAAGAACAGGTATTCATACTGTTAACTTTGATGCTAAAGCTATCAGTAGTGGTCTCTACTACTACAAGTTAATTGCTAACAATAAAGTTATGACTAAAAAGATGCTTTTAGTTAAGTAGTCTATCTTGTAAATAGGAAACAAAAAGCCTCCAAATTTTGGGGGCTTTTTTTATGGTCTATTAAAGATTACAAGAGTTCTAAGTTAAGGTAAAACTAAGCCAACCTGAGTTCGACATAAGCATTTAACTAATGTTTAATGTAATACGTATAAATATTCATAGAAAAGAGAGTTCCCTGAGGCTCTCGAAGGGAACGAAAAACTATAATCATATAGTTATATCCTTCGAGAACCTCAGGATACGGATATAAGTTAAATTTCTAGCTTTAATTATTATATAAGATAGCCTATTGTTTTTATATCAAACTAAGGTTAAAATATTTCCTATAATTTGAGCATTAGAGTAACAAGGATCTATGTAAAAAGACACAACTTTCCAGATATTGCCTATTTTGCCACAACCCCTCTATTTATGATTTTTTCATTATATCATAAATAAAAAAGGGTAGATTTTCTCTACCCTTTTTTAAACAACCTCAGTAAAATTTTTACTTTACTGTACGAGCTACACGGAATCCTGTATGGCTTAAAACTTCATTAGGAGATATCCAGTTTCTATAAGCAACAGTCTGAAATTTTGGGAAACTAAGCCAGCTTCCACTTCTAAGTACACAAAAATTTCCTGTTTCAGGACCAGTTGGATTATCACTAGGAGAGTTTGAATAGTAGTTTGGATCATATCTATCCCAACACCATTCCCAAACATTTCCACTCATATCATAAATACCTAATTGGTTTGGTAACTTTGTTCCAACTTCACTACAACCTCCACTTGTATTTCCATTATACCAACAATAATCAGAAAGATCATCAATTTCATGGCAACCGGCGTATCTATAATCATCACCATTATAAATTCCACCTCTTGCTGCATATTCCCACTCAGCTTCTGTAGGAAGACGGTAACCATTTTTAGTAAAATCAACAGTAACAGTTGTTCCGCTTATTGTATATACCTTTTCAAGACCTTCCACTTCACTAAGTTTATTACAATAGTTAAGTGCATCAAACCAAGTTACATAGTAAACAGGACGGTTATCTCCAACACCCCATCCATTAGCAGGATTATATCCAATCAATTCAGTATAACTTTGTTGAGTAACTTCATATTTTGACATGAGGAAAGAGTTAACGCTCACCTCATGTACCGGTAGTTCATGAGCTTCACCTTCATTAAAGTGATCACCCATTAAAAATGTACCACCCTGTACAAAAGCCATTTTATCATCAACAACAATTAGATTTATAGAAACTTCACTACTTTCAGTAGATTCTCCATCATCATCTGTAGCAATAGCTTTAAAAATATACTCACCCTCTTCTGCGTTAGCTGTATCCCAATTATAATTAAAAGGTAAATTTGTAAAAGAAGTTACCATCTCATCATTAAGGTAAAGATCAACTTTTTCTACCATACCATCATTGTCTGTAGCATTTATCTCAAAAGAAACCATACTTCCAACGGCAAAAGTAGTACCATTAGCAGGAGAATCAATAAAAACTACCGGAGCTTCATTTGGAACAATTAAAGTAATATTAACCATACTGCTTTCAGTAGATTCTCCATCATTATCTGTAGCAATAGCTTTTAAAGAGTAACTTCCTTCTTCAAAATCAGCTGTATTCCAATCATAATTAAAAGGTGAACTTGTAAGAGAAGTTACCATTGTTTCATTTACATAAAGATCAACTTGATCTACCGTACCATCATTATCTGTAGCAGTTATTCCTATTGAAACAGTTTCTCCAATAGCAAATGAACTTCCATCTGTTGGTGAATCAATAGAAACTACCGGAGCTTCATTTGAAGGAGTTAAAGTAACAGCAACCTCATTACTCTCAGTAGTTAAATCTCCGTTATCTTTAGCAACAACTTTTAAAGAGTATGTTCCTTCTTCAAAATCAGCTGTATTCCAATCATAGTTAAAAGGTGAACTTGTAAGAGAAGTTACCATTGTTTCATTTACATAAAGATCAACATTTTCTACCGTACCATCATTATCTGTGGCAGTTATTTCTATTGAAACAGTTTCTCCAATAGCAAATGAACTTCCATCTGTTGGTGAATCAATAGAAACTATCGGAGCTTCATTTGAAGGCTCAGTACTACTACTATCATCATTACATGAAGTTAACACTCCACCCATCACAACTATGGACAAAAGTATCCATAAAAATTTCTTTAACATAAGGATCTCCCTTTTGATTTTTTATTTGAATTAACTATTCTTTATAGTCTCTTTAAAGATATCAATCTTTAAACCACAGCATAAAAGTAGTGAAGTAAATTAAAAAAGCAAGAAAAAATAGTACTCAGTTTATCCCTATTTATTAACCATGCAGATCCATTTCCAGTACTACAGTTGTAACGAGAAAGATACTAAAACATTATTATTAGATAGTTATATTAGAGAGAATAGCTTACAGTTTAGTAACCATCATTATAAAGATCTTTAAATAAAATTGTAATATTATTCTAAAAAACAACTTTTACTATAAAGAGATAGAAAATTTATTATTTTTGACTTTAATAAACTAAATATTGAAGATATAAACATTTACACAGAATCAAAAGCAACCTTCAAGCACCACTAACAATAAAACCACATACAACATTTATTTAATAAGTTACACCTAAAAAACAATTAACAACATATCTATAAATTTATATTTCCTAATAATCTATACAATACAATTCCTTTAGATATTTAATCCATCCTTTTTCCCATTTTAAAATCTATTTTGCTAATTTAAGCCAAATCTTCTATAATAAAAAATACTTGACAAAAAAAAAGTAATGATACTATATTATCTTTCGGTTTATGTAAAGCTCATTATTTAAAATAACATTTTTGAAAATGGAGTCGTAAACCTTATTTGAGGAATTAAAACCTAATTGGAGGAATTATGAAAAAAATAGTTGCTATTGCTTTGACACTTGTTATGGCTTCTATGGCTTTTGCAGACTTTAGTGCAGGAATGAAAGTTAGATTTAGAAATGAAATGGGTACAGTTGATACAGGATTCAACTCAGACAAGCAAGTTTTTAACAGAAGTGCTGATGTAAGATTTAGACCAAATTTCCAGTACAAAGCTAATAAGATGCTCTCACTTAACTATGTTGGTGAAATTGGAGATATTCAGTATGGTGTAAAAGATAAGGGTGGTGCTGTTGATACTGATGGCATAAACTTTGAAACAAAGAATCTTTTCTTGGATATTAATCCTAATAAGAATTTTGGATTCAGACTTGGTTTGCAACCTTACGCAGATCCTCACTCTCTAGTTTTTGATACTGATGTTGCGGGTGCTTATTTTAAGTATAATAGAAATGCGTTTAGAATGGGTCTTGGTTGGTTTGTTCCTAGTGATAATAAGAGTGAAACAAACTATAATGATGAGACATGGAGTTTTGGTGAGAATATGTTTGTTGTTGACGCTTGTTACGCCTTCAACAAGAATGTTAAAGCTGGTCTAAATACTATAATTTCTTTAAGCTCTTCCGATCAAACAGAAAAAATAATGGATCCTAATACGGGTAACTATATTATTGATCCGGGAACTAACTACACAACTAAAGCTGTAAGACTTTGGATATCTCCGTTCTTTGACGGAACTTTTGGAAAATTTAGTGCAAAAGCTCAGTTTTCAATTTATTCAGCTGCATACGAAAATGAAAAATTAGGAGATAATGATGCTCCTGAATATGGTGATGATGATACTGATACTGGAATGGCTTTCTCATTAAATACACACTACTATGCTAATGAGAATCTTGATCTTAGGTTCAACTTTATGTTCAACTCAAGTGATTCAGAAAGAAAAGAATATTTCATGGATGACAACGGAAAAGGTTTCCCAGCTGGTATTGATCTTGAGATTTTAACTCCGGGTGGAAATGGAATCTATACTGTAAGTCCTTTTACTTATGACGGTAATGGTCTAATCCTTCCTGCTTTCTTTCTAGACTATAAGTTTAACAAAAATGTAGATCTTACTCTAGGTGCAGGTATAGGTATGACTGTAGAGGATGTTGACTATTACGATACCGATGGTACTACTGTTAAAGATAACACTACATACCTTGGAACAGAGCTTGATGTAAAAGCTAAGATTAGAGCTTATGATAAGTTAACTATGGTTCCTTACTTTGCTATGCTTCTTCCTGGAGAGGCTTTAACCAGATATTCAGATGATAAAGATATGCAAATGAAGTTTGGTGTAGCTCTTAAAATGTCTCTATAGAGATAAATTTTTTAATAAAAAAGCCCCAAAATTTGGGGCTTTTTTATTTTACCTTAAACTTAACTCTAACCTGAATTCAATTATAAAATTTACTCTTAGAAATGTAAAATTTTTCAGACTGCCTGTAAACTTCCTATTACTTCGTTATCATTTTTTTAGCAGCTCCTATTTATCTGTTCCTCTTTTTTAGATACCAATTCAAGAACTCCAATAGTCTCTACATGATATGTATTAGGAAACATATCAACAGCAATAGCTTCTTTTAATTTATACCCTCCAATCTCCAAAAGTTCAACATCTCTTGCAAATGTAGATGGATTACAAGATATATAAACTATCTTTTTTATCTTAGACTCTACTATTGATTTAACAACTTTAGGGTGCATTCCATCTCTAGGTGGGTCTGTAATTATTGCATCATACTTTCTCTCGGTAAAAATAGATCTTTCACCTACAACTTTCATTAAATCGCCACTAAAAAAATCGCAATTTGTCAAATTATTTAGCTTCATATTTCTTAAAGCATCTTTTACAGCGTTCTCTACAAGTTCAAACCCTATAACCTCCTTTACATAACTTGCAGCAAATAAAGAGATTGTTCCAACTCCACAATAGAGATCTATAATTGTATCATTTTTTGAGAACCTACCCAGTTCAAACGCTTTGTTGTAAAGATTTCCTGTTTGAAAAGGGTTTACTTGAAAAAATGAGTTTACACTAATCTCAAACTTTAAATTACCAATAGAATCTATAACCTTCTCTTTTCCTGAAATTAAGTATGAAGCTTCTCCGTAAGCTGTTGATGAAAGACCACTGTTTATTGTATTTACAAAGGATACAACAAAAGGGTTCTCATCTATTACTTTTTTTGCTATATCTTCAACAATCTCTCTCTCATATCTTTTTGTAACAAGATTTATCATTACCTCGCCTGAAACTGTCTCTCTAAATACTAAGTATCTAAAAAAACCTGTGTGCTCCATTATATCGTAGGCTTTAAGACCACTTTCTTTACATATTCTCTTAATTGATCTGAATAGAGAATCAACCCTTTTTGAATGTAGTAAGCAGGTATCAATATCAATCACCTTACTATAAACTTTTGGAGCATGAAATCCCAAGAAAAAATCATCACTATCATCATACTCTCTATCACCTATATAGTATTGATGGTTTGAAAAAGTAAACTCCATCTTATTTCTATATCTATCACTTTTAGGAGAAGCTAAAATATTGTGATATGTGTAATCCTTAACCTTACCAAGCCTCTCAATACAATCTTTCACAACTGTAGACTTTATCTCTAGCTGGTAGTTATAATCAACATCTAAAAGCTTACATCCTCCACAAGATGGATAATAGTTACAACCATGTTCTACTCTCTTATCACTTTTTTCAATAATCTCAGTAGCAACACATTCAAGATAGTTTTTTCTTCTCTTCTTTACCTTTGCTACTACCTTTTCACCCGGTAAAGCCCTCTCTAAAATTACCTTTTTACCCTCATATTCACCTAGACACTTACCTCCATATATAGGTTTCTCCGGTACAATTTCTATATAAGAACTCTTTTTACCCATTCTTTTCCCTCTTTAACAAAATAACTGCGGAGGATGCAATACCCTCCTCTCTTCCGACAAAACCAAGTTTTTCTGTTGTGGTAGCCTTAACACTCACACAACCAACATCTATTTTTAACTCTTTAGATATAGTTTCTCTAATAAGATCTATAAAGGGTCTTAATTTGGGTTTTTCTGCCATAACAACAGCATCTATATTAACTATAGAGTATCCCTTATCTTTAACAAGAGAATTAACTTCTTTAAGTAGCTTTATAGATGATATACCTCTATACTTCTCATCTGTATCGGGAAAATGTTTACCTATATCTCCTAAACATAGAGCCCCCAACATACCATCCATTATAGCATGCAGAAGAACATCGGCATCACTATGTCCCAATAAACCTCTATTCCAAGGTATCTCAACCCCACCTAAAATAAGCTTTCTATTGTCACAAACTTTATGAACATCGTACCCATTTCCTATTCTAAACATAATAGCTCTCCTACTTTAGAAATCTATCAAAATAAAACTTTAAACTTTGTCTACTAAAGTTTATCTCGTTTGGTAGCGGAAAATAGAAAAGATACCAAGGTTTGTCAAGATTAACAGATATATATATGAAATTATCTACTAAACCTACGGAGAAAAGGGATACTTTAACACCTGGGAAAAGTTGTAGTATGTTTCTTAAAGAGTTCACGGATTGATCATTTGTTAATTTTGAAAGAGTTCCAAGAATTGTATCTGTTTCACTACTTCCAACACCTGTTAAGTTTAATTTCCCGTTAAAAGATCCATTCTTTGGAGTTGTTCCAACTATATCAAGATCTGTTCTTAAACTTATTTCTCCTCTCTCATAATTACTTATATTTTTTTCATTAATAAGCTTTGGGTTTATTCCAATAAAATATAGAGAAAGCTTTGTATGAATAGAATCAGTAAACTGCTTTATTTTTCTATTTCCTAAAATATTTACAGATCCCGTAATATCTCCATTTAGATATTTTCCTATAAAGTTTCTAATGGTAAATCTATTTCCATCTACGGAAACTCTACCTTTAAAGTTTTCAATCTTTTGGTAGATTTTATCTTTAGTAAACTCCAAAGATTTAAAGTTTAAAGAGTCATTATACTCTTGAAACTCTTGGAAATATTCCAAAGGGTTTATATATCCGCTTCTATCATCTCTTTTTTGATATATCTCCAAATTTTTAAGATCAATCTTACCGGAGACAGGTAGGTTTTGATAGTAGTTTTTCAGTAAAACTATAGAAGTTGAATCTCTGTACTCAATCTTTCTATAGCTGTTGTTTAGATTTAGAGTATAATCAACAAGTGAGGTGTTACCACTTGCAACAATCTTTACTTTTGTTCCCTCTCCCTTAAAACTTAGACCTTTTACAATACTTAGTGTATCCAATTTTGAATCTAAGCCAAGATTTAAATTAAACCTCTTTGAATCTAAACTATAACCACCTCTACCATCTAGAGTAAACTTTCCATTTTTATCTTTTAAACTAAAATTATTGAGTGAAAAATTTTTAAAATTATCACTATAGAGTTTATAGTTTATATCAAAATTTTCAAATTGAGAAATATCAAAGCCCTCATATTCACTACCTCTAAAGCCGTAAGTTCCTAACAATTTTGTATAATTCCTATTTTGTGAAATGGAACCTTCAAGGTTCAAACTATCCAGAAAAGCTCCTTTTGAATACAGGGAATCAACATAAATTTTATGTTTGAGTAGCAGATCATTATCAGATTTTAAGTTGCTTTTACCCGAAAGAGATAAATCTATATCCATAGTCTTAAAATTAAGGAGAGAATCAGGTAAAAATGGAGCTATATCACTTTCTGTTATTTTTGATTTAACTAAACTCTCTTTTAGGTTCATATTTTTATCCCTGTACAATAGAGAATCAAGGTTTAAGGAGAGTTTATTATCAAGCTTAAGATCCAAATTTTCTACTAAAATATTATTAAGGTTGTAAAGTTTAATCCCGCTCTTAATGAGTAAGTTTTTAAACTCTTTTTTAATATTTTTAAAATCTAGGATAATATTATTTTGAGATAGAGATAGATCTATATCAGATCTACTTTTATTTAGGCTGACAAAAAGATCCGTTTCAAGGGCAAAGGTGGAATCTCTGTAATCTATATTGAAACCTTCTATTTCTATATTTCCATCAACCTTTTTTTCAGGAGAGATATTGGAGAGAAGATTATTTAAAGATAGATTAGAGATAATCTTTAAGCTATCTGAATATAAAGAGTTTAATGTTAAACCTATATTTATAGGTTTGGTTTTCAGAGGATCTATTTTTGGTGCTCTTACCAAAAGATTAAACTGTTCTATAGGTTTTGGTATATGTCTATCCTCTATTTTTTCACATTTTAAACTTAAATCTCCATTCTCAAGTGTAAATATTGAGCTAAAACTTGTCTCTCCTTTAAAGTTTAAGCTTAGATCATTAAATTTGGAACCCTTAAAGTTTAGATAGTTAAATCCAAGATCAAGCTCTAACTCTCCTCTAAATATCTTCTTTTTAATATAATAGAAAAGATCATTAACTTCTAAATGGAGAGAATCATCTTTTAGTTCAAAAGCCGGAAGATTTAAATCTTTAGCATATCTCATTAACTTTGATATCTCTTTAATTTTTAGATCTATCTTTTTGGAGCTTACTTCTGTATCTTCATATTTGAAATCCTCTATATCTATATTTGTATCATCTATATCCAGATCTAAATATTCAACAAATCCTCCGGTAAAATTATTATTGAATTCAAGATTAGTGTTAAGTTTAAAACTATCTATCTCTATGTTATTATTATTTATCAATAGATAGGGGTTTAAAATATTGAGAGAGACAGCTCCCTTTAAACCTTTTCCGTAATCTACTTTTATGCTACCGTTTGATATAGTTTTTATATTGTTTAGAGAATCTTTAAAGTTAAATTTTGTATTTTTGAGATTAAGATTGGCAATTGAACTTACACCTTTATCCAAAGTTAGTTCGGCTGAAAGATCTCCGCTCTCCAATAGAAGTTCAAAATTTTCATTACTCTGATAGTAAGAGGTGTTGTTTAAAATAATACTCTCTATCTTAAAATATGTGGAACTGCTGTCATTAGAATCTTTTTTATCTTCACTAAAAGTTTCATCACTGCTTTTGAATCTATCTATAAGTTTTTGAAGATTTGAAATATCATCTTTACTTATGAGTCTAAATCTAAGAGAATCTGTTTTGATCTCATTGATTATAAATTTACCCTTTATAATATCTTTGATACTATAGTTTAATGATATTTTTTCTATTGAAATTAGAGAATCAAGATCGGGAGAATCAAACCCTAAAGAGCTTATAACAATACCATCTGAAAGCTTAAAATCTATCTCATCAAGTTTTAATTTTATCTCATATCTCTTTTCCATAAAGGATTTCAATTCATCTCTAACGAGGTTATTTGGGAAAAAAAATTGTAAAATTAAAATTAATATAAAAAAAATGAGTAGAATTATCAGTATTATATATTTAAATATTTTTACTATCTTTTTCATTTCTACAATATCATTACTCAATTCAATTATTTCAAGTTTTAATATACAAAAAAATATGAGTTAATTAAATTTATCAACCCTTCAAACTCTCTATATTACTACTATTATTTTAGAAACTTTAATTAGCTTTATCATTTTTATATTGTAATTATATCAAACTTTTCATACTTTTTATATAGTCAACGGTCTGTTTGTAAATAGTGTAACTATCTTTTATAAAACTAAATGATAAGATAATATTTAATTTATAGTTGTTGATAAAAAATTTTGTTTAACAAATTGGAGGAAAATAGTAATAATGAGAAAACTAATAATTACTCTTTTATTCTTTGTACTTTCAACCTCTCTTTTGGGTGGAGGTTTTCAGATAAACGAGCATGGAGCCAGAGCAATGTCAATGGGTAATGCATTTACGGCATTAGCTGATGATGCTTCCGCAGTATACTTTAATCCTGCAGCCATAACCTTTCTTGAAAAAGATCAGATAATGGTAGGATTTTCAATTATAAAACCTGAGGCAACATTTAGAGGTCCTTTTCCTGCTACAACAGAGTACAAACTTGACAATCAATATTTTAATCCTATCAACCTTTACTACGCTAAAAAATTGAATGAGGATTTCTCTTTTGGTTTAGCTCTTAATAATCCCTTTGGTATGGGAACAAAGTGGGATGAAGATTGGGTAGGTAGATTTTTATCCGTTGAATCAGATCTAAAAACATTTTTCTTAACACCATCATTTTCATTTAAAATATTTCCCAATCTTTCTATGGGATTTGGAGTTTCTTATGTTTATGGAGATGTTTTAATAGAGAGAAAATTTTCCAATGCTCCATTTGAAGGTGAAGGAGATATGAAACTAGAAGGTGATGATGCTGCAAGTTATGGCTACTCTGTTTCAATGCTTTACAAACCAATGGATAATCTTAGTTTTGGATTTAAATATAAGTCGGAAGTAGGATTAGAGTTTGAAGGAGAGGCAAAGGTTGTAGCCCCAAATCAATTGCTTCCAATCATTCCAAAGGGTGATATTGCTGCAAATCTTGATCTTCCGGCGGACCTTCTTATAGGTGTTGCATATTCACCTGTTGATTATATTAATCTTACAGCGGAACTTCAGTATGTTTGGTGGAGTTCTTACGATAAGATGTACATAAGATTCCTTGAAAATGAATCTTGGAACAAAAGTAGTCCCAGAGATTACAAAGATACATACATTTTGAGAACTGGTGTAGAGTGGTTAGTAAACAATGAACTTGCTTTAAGGTCAGGTATATTCTACGATAAACATCCTGTTAAAGACAAGATGGCGGAACCAAGCTTACCAGACTCAGACAGGTTAGGTCTAAACTTTGGTTTTGGTTACAGATTCTTAGATAACTTTAATGTTGATTTTGCTTATCTGTTCTTAAGATTTGATGAGAAAAGAATAGATGAGACAGAAACCAGTTATACCAATGGAGATGCTCCACTTACGGGTGTTTACAATGCAATAACACATGTTTTAGCGTTAAATCTATCATATGATTTATAGGGAGGAATAGATGTTTAAATATATAAAATTAATACTTTTTATTGTTTTGGGGCTTTTTTTTGCCTCATGTGAAGATAGAAGTTCATTAACAGATCCTAATCCCGTAAACTTGGGAAATGCAGACTTTTCAAGATTTTACACTGTCGGAAACTCTCTTACGGCAGGTTTTCAAAACAGAGCACTATACCAATCTTCTCAAGAGTTCTCTCTGGGAAATATAATAGCTAACCAAGTTGGTACTAGTTTTGAACAGCCTATTATATCTAATCCGGGATTTGGCGGAAGACTTGAAATTGATGGTTTTGATAACAATGGTAATCCTATAATAGTTGTTAATAATGAAGAGGGAACCCCTTTAAACATGAGCTATGGTGCTCCTTATAACAATCTTGGAGTTCCGGGAGCCTTACTATATGATATATTAAATGCAACAAATGCTAATGATTGTGCTTCTTCGGTTTTCAATCCTGCTAATCCGACTCCAAATCCATTTTTTGATCTTGTTTTAAGAAACTCTGCTTTAAATATGGGATCTCAAATTTCCCAACTAAAAGCATCTAATCCAAGTTTAGTTACTTTGTGGGCAGGAAACAACGATATTTTGGGATATTATACCCATGGTGGAGAGGTTCCTTTTACTCCTGTAGCAACTTTTGCCGGATTGTACAACCAGTTGGCTGACTCATTAGCCGGAACAAATGCCGATATATTTATTGGAAATATACCGGATGTATTTACAATACCTTTCCTAACTAGTTACGGGCCAAAAATAGCTGAAAATATGAGATCAAGCTATAATCAAGGTTTGATTGCAGGTCTTTTTTTGGCAAATGACCCTATCCCCTACTCACCTGATGATCTTGATAGTTTAAAAGGGATGGTTACCATTGGTGGAAAAAGTTTAATCTCCTTTATAGGTGTTCCTACAGGAAAGCCATATCTTCAAGCTGATGGAAGCTATAATATACCTGCGGGAATTGATACAACTCAAGTATTTGGCTTTCATCCTGCAAACCCATTCCCTGATAAGTTTTCAATAAGCAGAGAAGAGATTTCAAATGCGGAAGGTATAGTTGATCAATACAATAGCGTAATTAAAGATGTGTGTAATAGCAGAGGATTCTCTCTTGTTGATATAAATAGCTTTTTTGATGATGTTAATGAGGGAGGATTGGTTGAAAATGGTATAAAATTTACAACAGATTATATAAGTGGTAATCTCTTTAGTTTTGACGGAATTCATCCAACTTCTCAAGGCTATGCAGTTATAGCAAATAGATTTATTTCAGCTATTAATAATAAACTCAACTCTGAAATACCTCTTATAAATGTTTCAACTATTCCGGGTTCATTACCTACTACAGATTAGATAAAAATTAAATCATAAAAAAACCTCCAAAAAATTGGAGGTTTTTTTATGTGTTATTATTTATAAATGTTTTAATCATTTAAACTATGAATTAAAAGACCTGATCTTAGTTTAGGCTCAAACCATGTAGATTTTGGTGCCATAACTTTACCGGCATCAGCAATATCCATCAACTCCTTTATAGAAGTTGGATACATTGCGAAAGCTACTTTAAACTTTCCGGAATCAACGAGCTTAACCAGTTCTTCAAGTCCTCTAATTCCACCGATAAAATCAACCCTTTCGCTAGTTCTAGGATCATCAATACCTAAAACAGGGTCTAAAATATTTGACTGAAGAATTGCCGTATCCAAACTGTTTACAGGATCTTTAGGATCAAAAATACCACTCTTTACAGTAAGCTTGTACCAGTTTTTATCCATATACATTCCAATCTCACCCTTTTTGGTAGGTCTGTATATATCTGATCCAATCTTCTCACATTCAAAAATCTTTGTAAGTTTCTCAAAATACTCATCTTCACTGTTACCATTAAGATCAATAACAACTCTGTTATAATCCATAATATGAAGTTGCTCATCAGGAAAGTAAACAGCTAAAAAGTAATTGTACTCTTCACTACCATTATGGTTTGGATTATTCTCTCTTCTTCTGTTAGCTACAATAGCAGCTGAAGCTGATCTGTGATGACCGTCTGCAACATATAAGTAATCTATCTTAGCAAACTCTTCAATTAATTTATCAGATTTAGAATCATCTTCAATAATCCAAACAGTGTGACCAATACCATCATCTGCTACAAAATCGTAAACAGGTTTAGTAGATTTAACAACATCTGAAACTATATTGTTGATAGACTCTTTATTTTTGTAAGTTAAGAATATAGGTCCTGCATTGATATTTGTAGTATCAACATGTTTTACCCTGTCAGCCTCTTTCTTCTTTCTTGTATGCTCATGCTTTTTTATTACATCGTTATCATAATCATCAACAAAAGCAGATCCCACAATACCATACTGCTCTCTACCATCCATTGTTTGTCTGTAGATATATAGTTTTGGCTCCTCATCTTGAATAAGAGTACCTTCGCTAATAAACTTTTCAATGTTAGCCTTTGCTGTAGCATATACTTCTTCAGAGTATAGATCTGTTCCAACAGGTAGATCTATTTCCGGTTTTACAACATGCAAAAATGAGTGTGGATTACCTTTTGCAATCTCTCTTGCTTCTTCACTATTTATTACATCGTAAGGGAAAGATGCAACAGCTTTTTCTAAACCTTCCTTAGGTCTGATAGCTTTAAACTTTTTTATAACTGCCATTATAATCTCCTAAATTATTTTTTTTGATAAAGAAATAATTAATAATCAACTAGTCAAGATCTTTTTTTTCTAAAATTATGCTATTATTATATGATTTGGGGAAAAAGAGTTGTTTAGGGTCTACTGAAAAAATCATAAATAAAGAAGTTACAACAAGATAGATTTAGGAAATTAGCTTATAAATTTCCAACTCTTAATTAAAATAAGGTAGTTTTATTTTAAATAGTTACTCCATAGATTATTAAATGATTAAAACATATTTTTTAGCAAATCCTAATTATCAAGCTCGCAATGTTTTAATTCTACCTCATAACCCTTATCTTTTAGCATCTCTGTAACTTTTTCAGAACAGTAAACACTTCTATGAAATCCTCCGGTACAACCAAATGCAACAAAAAGATTTGTAAAACCTCTTTTCTTATACTTAACGACTGAAAGCTCTATCAAATTATAACAGTTTTCAATAAATTTTTCAGAGTTGATATCCCCTTCAAAAAACTGCTTTATCTCTTTACTTCTTCCATCAAAATCTTTGATTTTAGGATTATGATAGGGGTTGTCTAAAACCCTGCAATCAAAAACATACCCTCCAAAGTTACCACTATTATCATTTGGAACTCCGGAAAACTTATAGCCAAAACTAAAAATTGATACTTTCATATTAATTTGTCTTTAACTTATAGACTTTTCTTCTCTTTATAAAATCTTTACCTTCTGTATCCACTAACCAATATGGAGATAACTTATCCTTTGAAAGTTTTATAACTCTATTTTTTTCTATAGAGGGAAATATAAGGCTATAGTTTTCATCAGATTTAAAATCAGTAACAATAGCAAAGTGATTATTGTTTATGAGAACAATAGTTCCATTTTTAATACCATCGGCACTAAGCTCTACAGCAACTTTGTTTAAAAGGTCTAAATTGTTTTCATAATTTTCCAATTTTATTGATAGAGAATCATAAATTTCATCTACATAATCCACAAAGAACTTATTAAATTTTTCATTATTGTTTCTATCATCTTCTTTACCGAAAATTTCTCTATTCTCTATCTTTTTATAAAAGTAGTTTAGAAACTTATTGCTCTGATAATTAAACTTATAATCTTTTTTAACACCAGATATTTTTGTAACTTTTTCTGAAGATTTAAGTTTTTCTACAGGTTTAGAAGAGTCTTTTATTACATCAAAATTAGAGTAGTCGTAACCGAAGATTTTTTCCCTATCTTTATATCTTATCTCTTCCTCTTCAAACAAGGACCTCGTTACTTCTTTTTTTTCTTCGTTTATTTCAGGAATGTAGTAACTGGTATATTTAATACTATTTTTGTAAATAAAAAGTGTCATCATAACAAAAAAAACTATAATTACAATAATTATCAAGATTTGAATAGATATTGTAAGAAACTTACTTACTTGTTTAGGATCTTTTCTTTTTCTTCTTATTATTTTAAGTTTTAAATCTTTATAGTTAAAAACAATGAACCTTTTTATACTTTCAAAATCTTCTTTATTTTCAATAACTATTTTACATATTCTGTTTTTTTCCAAAAATTCAAGAGACCTTTTTTTCAAATCTAAGGTAACCTCTTCCAAATCTTCTACTTTTAAATGTATATCGCGGTCAGTTATACTAATTGTTTTTTCTGATAATTTTATTGTTGTATTTAGAGGGTCATTATTTACAGAACTTACATTTAATTCCAATTGATTCATACTACTAACCTGTTATATTTTATTCCCTAACATAGTATTGATAATTTTTTAGAAGGTCAATATATTTATTTACAAATAATTTAAGCAACTATTCAAAATTTGAGCACTATATCTGCTTTTAGCAACATTCTCTAAACAACACCTACTAAGAAAAGTTAAAAGTATATTATTTAAGGAATTTAAGAACAAACTTCTAAAGTAAGATGAGAAATCTTTAAATAATATTTAACAAAAACTTTGTAATTTATATTAGAGAAAAAAAGAAATTAAATAAAGAATTTAGCTTAGCTGTTTTTATTATTTTCGTTAAAAAAGTTAGAACTATTACTTACCCATTACAACCTCTTTTCCTATAATTGGTTATAAACCAACTTCTAAACTTTTGTATCTTTTAAAAGGATACTCTAACTAACCTATTAAATTAGTATTGACTAAAATAGTTTTGTTCCGTATTATTTTTATATAAACTATTTTGGAGAATTTGTGAAAGAGTATTTTTTCCCCACCGATCAACAACTGAAAAAAGTATTAAGTTTTTTTGGCAGAGATGATATATCAAAAGTAAAATTAGGGATTACTTTAGGTTTTCTCACTAAAATCAATAGTGCCAAAGTAGAAAAAAATATGCAGAAATATGGAGTTACAAAATCAAAGTTTAACGCTTTGGTAATAATTTTCCATGAGGATAGAGGTAATGGTGTTCCTCTATCCGAAATTGCTAAGGGATTATTTGTAAACAAGAGTACAATAACAGGGTTGATTGATGGTCTTGTCAGCTTAGGTCTCATCAAAAGAGTAGTGCCAACAACAGGTGATAGAAGAAGGATCTTAGCTTCTCTAACCGATAAGGGGAAAACTCTTTTAATGGATATTTTACCATCCCATTTCCGGCTCATAGATAAAATATTCAGCTCTTTAACAAGTGATGAGATTGAACAGTTTCAACATATTGCAGAGAAGATAATGGATACCGGTTATGAAGATGAAGAGTTATAGATTTGATTTTGTATAAGGGGATAGTTGATGAGAATATTTAAAAAAGTTGGATTGCCAATCATTGTATTGATCATAGGTGTTTTAGGATTTAATCTGCTCGGTAATTTTAGAAGTAAGCCCGAATCAAAAAAGAGAGAGGCTAAGGTTATCAATGTAAAGATTGAAAGAGTAAAAAAATCTACGGAGAGGATGGTAGTCAAATCTGAGGGATTTATAAAGCCCGGTAGTGTAACTCAAATTATACCTAAAGTTTCCGGAGAGATAATCTATCTTTCAGAAAAGTTTGAGAAGGGTGGTTTTTTTAAAAAGGGTGAGGTTATTGCTAAGATTGATCCCGGTGATTATGAGCTTAGAGTAAGGGCAACTAAGTCAGCTGTTTATAGTAGTGAACTTAAATTAAAGATTGAGGAGAAGAACAGGGATATCGCAAAATCTGAATGGGATGCTTTTTCAAAGGAGAATCCTGATCTTACTCCGGATGAGATGACACTGCGAGAGCCACAAATCAAGATTGCTATGGCAAATGTTGAAGCGGCTAAATCTCAAAGAGATCAAGCTAAACTTATTTTAGAAAAAACTATAATAAAAGCTCCATATGATTGCTATATAAAATCGAGAAATATCAGTTTTGGTCAATTTGTCTCTCCGGGAGTTATTATTGGAGGTTTATACAGTATTGAAGCCATTATTACAGTTCCCGTTAAGCCTAAAAATCTAAAATGGATAGAAGGGAAAAACTCAATAGTTGAAATAAGTTCGGAAGATAAGGTTGTGTCAGGATCTATATTCTCTATTAGCAACGAAATAGATATGATGAGCAGGAGTGTTGATCTCGTGATTAAGATAGATGATCCCAAAGATATTTTGTTCAATCAATATTGTAAGGTTGAAATTAAAGGGATAGAGCTAAAGGATGTTTTTAAAATTGACAGGTATCTCATTGATGAGAATAATAGGGTGAAAGTTGACTCTTTAGGATTTCTTCAGCTTAAAAAAGTCGATCTGCTGAGAGTTGATGGAGAGTATGCTTATGTTAAGGGTTTAGATGATAATGATCCTTTAGTTGTTTCCAAGATTGATAAGCTGTACAAAGGTATGAGGATAAAAGAGTTAGAACTTTGATAAAGTTACAATTTTTGGATAAAATAAACTCTCTATTACTCACATTCTAGGATCTTCTTTATGATCTTTTAAAACAAACCCTGTCAGGTATCAAATTTATTATCAAAAAATCATCTAAAGTAGTGTCAAACCTAAAGGATGGTTTTAGATTATATAGATAGAAAGGTTTTATATCTTTAACCTAAATCTTATCATTAAAGGTTTTTATTATGAATAGAATTATATCTTGGATGGCAACCAATCATGTTGCTGCTAACCTGGGGATGTTACTCATCATTTTTGTTGGAGGAATATCGCTTTTCTCTCTTAAACAGGAGATATTTCCCGAACTTCCCTTAAATATGATATCTATAAATACGGTTTATAGAGGAGCTACACCGGATGATATTGAAAACTCAATAGTTTTAAAGATTGAGGAAGCTATATCCTCTGTTGAGGGTATAGAGGAGATAAACTCCTTAGCTTCTGAAGGGGTTGGAAATGTTACTGCTGTGGTTGAAACAGGTTATAATGTATCTAAGGTTAAGGATGATATTAAATCGGAGATTGACAGGATTAGATCTTTTCCAGAGGATGCTGAGGATCCTATAATTAAGATAAATGTTAAGAGATCTTTAGTTATTCAAGTTGCTATTTTTGGTGATACTGATGAGAAGAGTTTAACCTCATATACGGAGAAGGTTAGAGATGATCTTTTAGAGTTTGATAATATTACTCAAGTAGAAATTAGTGGTGCAAAAGGGTATCAATTAAGGATTGAAGTAAGCGAGGAGAAGCTGAATGAATATGGATTAACATTTGATATGATATCTGGAGCAATTCAGAGTTCAAGTTTAGATCTTCCGAGTGGATCTATAGATACAAAAGATGGAGAGATATTGTTAAGGTCAGGTTCCAAAGCCAGATTGAAGAGGGATTTTGAGAGTATAATTATAAGATCAGACATATTTGGAAGAACTATCTTTTTAAAAGATATAGCGGATATTGTAGATGGTTTTGATGATTCGGATCTAATATCCTTTTTTAACAATAAAAACTCTCAGATGATAACCGTTTATCAAGTTGGAAAACAAAGAGCTACAGATATTGCTGAAACAGTAAAAAAATATATAGAGGATAATAAAGGAAATCATCCATATGGAATATCAGTCGATTATTGGCAAGATAACTCAAAACTTTTAAAAGATAGGATAAACCTTTTAGTAAAAAATGGTATTTTAGGATTTATTTTAGTTTTAATCTCTTTAACTCTTTTTCTGGATATTAGAGTTGCATTTTGGGTTAGCATTGGTATTCTTATCTCATTCTTTGGTAGCTTTATCGTGGTCTCACAATTTGGAGAATCTATAAATATGATCTCCCTTTTTGCCTTTATTGTAGTATTGGGTATTGTTGTTGATGATGCCATTGTTGTGGGTGAAAGCATTTTTCTGATATCTAAAAAAGAGGGTTCAAAAAAAGGATCGATATTGGGAACTCAGCGGGTTTCAACACCTGTTATTTTTGCCACCCTTACTACTGTTGCTACATTCCTACCTCTAGCTTTTGTCGATGGAACAATGGGAAGAGTATTTAAAGTTATTCCCATAGTTGTTATCTCTGTTTTGGTTTTCTCTCTTATTGAATCACTCCTTATACTACCTTCACACCTTTCGGGTATCAACCACCAAAACAGGGGTAGATTCATAACCTTTTTTGGTAAAATAAGTAGCTTTTTTGACAAGAAACTTCAAGCTTTTATAAGTGATCTATATCTACCCTTCCTCAAAAAAAGTTTGAATAATAGATACCTCACAATAGCCATTAGTATTTCGCTATTACTCTTTTCATTAGGTCTTATTCGTGGAGATTTTTTGAAGTTTTCCTACTTCCCGGATATTGAAGGGGATAATATTGTCGTTAATCTAAAGATGCCTGTTGGAACTCCGTTTAAGACTACTGAATCTATTGTTAAATATATAGAGAAGAAGGCTTTTGAAGTAGCCGAAGATTTTAAGGAAAGATCTCTCAACAATAGGGTTATAAAAAATATTAGTACTGTTATTGGTGATGAGCCTTTTAAAAAGATGAGACGAGAGGATAATGGAATAACTATCACCGATCCAACTATAGGGGAGATTAATATTGAGCTTTATCCACCTGAAGAGAGGGGTTTTTCTGCCTACGATCTAATGGAGAGTTGGAGAAGTGGGGTAGGTGAAGTTGCCGGAATTAAATCTATAAAGTTTGAAAGCTCTCTTATGAGTCCGGGTAATGATATTGAGTATAAGTTAGCTCATCAAAATTATGATACCGTTAAGGAGATTGTTGAGAAGTTTAAGGAGAAGATCTCTACATTTGATGGAACCGGAGATATTGAAGACAGCTTTAAAGAGGGTAAATTTGAGCTTAGTATTAAGCTTAAAAAGGTTGGAAGATCTCTTGGCATTTCAGAGTTTGAACTGGCAAAACAGATAAGGGAAGGTTTTTTTGGAAGAGAGGTACAAAAAATCCAAAGAGGGAAAAACGAGGTCAAAGTTTTAGTTCAATACGGTAAGGATGGAAGGAGTTCTTTATCCGATCTTGAGAATATGGATATTAAGACTAGGGATGGAAGAAAAATATCCATTGGTGAAGTTGCTGATCTAAAATATAAAAGGGGTTACTCCAGAATAACAAGATTTGATAAAAAGAGAGTTATAGGGGTAACAGCATCTGTGGATAAAGCTGTTGCCAGTAGTAATAAGATAAATGAGGAGTTAAAGGAGTATTTGGAAGATCTTAAAGAGGAGTATAGAGGTTTTGAATATTTTACCGGTGGAGCTCAAAAACAGCAGATGAAATCTATGAAAACACTTGCAAAAGGTGCCGTTATAGGTCTTTTTGTGGTCTACATGCTTTTAGCTATTCCATTTAAATCCTATAGTAAGCCCATTATAATTATGAGTGCTATACCTTTTGGTGTTTTGGGTGCTATATTCGGACACCTTTTAATGGGTTACAACTTCTCTATCATCAGTCTGTTAGGTATTGTTGCCTTAGCCGGTGTCGTTGTAAACGATTCCCTCGTATTTGTTGATTTTATGAATAAAAAGATAGATTCCGGAGTATCTGTCCATAAAGCTGCAATGGAGACGGGGTTTATTAGATTTAGACCAATACTCTTAACCTCAATCACAACATTTTTAGGACTTTTCCCAATGATATTGGAAACGAGTCTTCAAGCTAGATTTATAGTTCCTATGGCAATAAGTTTAGGATTTGGAATAATCTTCGCTACTGCCATAACTCTAATATTTGTACCGGCAGGGATTTTAATCTTAGATGATATTCATAATCTATTTAAAAGAGAGGAGGTTAAGAATGTTTAGATTTTTGATTCTATTAATAACTCTTATCACTTCTTGTACCATGGCTCCAAACAGGATAAACATTGGTGAAGATATTCCCCAAAAGTTTTTTGATAGGGATTATAAAGTAGAGAAAAAAGCCATTGGCGGGAAACAATGGTGGAGAAAGTTTAAAGATCCTAATCTAAACAGTTTTATCGATTCTGTTATAACAAGAAACTTGGATCTTAAAATAGCTATTAAGAGATTAAATAGTGTTGAAGCTCTATTCGATATTAAAAAAGGTGGTCAGTATCCCAGTATTGCCGCAGGGTTTTCGGGTAGTAAGTCCAGAGGTCCTGTGCCTACAATGAAGCTTACTCAATTGGGACCCGTCATTGGGAAAGAGAGGAAAACAACGGAGAGCTATAGCTTTAGAACAGGGCTTAGCTATGAACTGGATATTTGGGGTAAGATAAGATCTCAGAAAAAAGGAGCTTATGAGGTTTTACTATCCTCAAAATCGGATCTTAAAACGGTTTATCTCTCCATAATAAGTTCAGCCATTACCCTCTATTATGATTATCAATATCTAAATAGAGAGATAGTTGACAGCAGAAGATCTTTAACCTTATTGGAGAGGGTGGAGAGATACAGCAAAATCAGATATAGTAAAGGTGTTATTACAAAAAGTGTCTATGATCTTGTGATTAACAATAGAAACCTTTTAAAGGTTAAGATCTTAAATTTAGAGAGTGGTTTAGAGAAACTTAAAAATGGAATAGCTATTCTACTTGGAGAGTATAATCTATCATTTTTTAGATCTAGTGATAATTTTAGTTTTCCCCTTAGTGATCTTAATATTAAAACCATTGATCTCTCTTCAGATATTCTAAAAAATAGAAGTGATATTGTTTCTGCTTACCATAAAATGGAGAGTATAAGATATGAGATAGGTGCTGCTAAAGCAGATCTTTTTCCATCTATAAAACTAAGTTTTGATCTTTTAAGCAGTGTAGAAAGGATAGAGGATCTCTTTAATTATGATAACCTAACTACATCAATGGGGGGAAACTTTAGTCAAATTCTTTTTGCAGGAGGAAGCAAATTAGCGAACCTGAATAGGATAGAAGCTAACTACTATCAAGCAGTACTTAATTATAGAAAGAGCATAATAGTAGGATTTAATGATATAAAGAACTCTATAATTGATCTTGAATCCGCAAGTAATAATTATAAGATTTTGAAAGAGAATTATGATTTAGCAGAGAAAAATATGAAGAGAGCTAAAAATCAGTATAAAGAGGGTATTATTACCTATTCAAAGCTATTAGAGATTGAACAGGATTATCTGGAAAAAGAGATCTCTCTATATACGGCTGAAAAGGGTATAATACAATCATATATCAAGTTGAATAGATCTCTTGGAGGGAACTGGATATAAATAAATAACATTATTTATGCCATAATAATTTGTTGCGTAGACAACCAATTTTTGAGATATTTTATTTTCTTAACTGTTTATTAGGGTTTGGAGAATCTTAAAATGTTAAATAATGAGATTGAAAACTATTTTAGAGTATTGGAAAACAATTTTCCCTATGGATCTTTTCTTTTAAAAATTATACTTATATCTTTTCTTGCTTGGTTAGGAAACTTCATAGTAAAAAGAGTTTTTATGAGAGCTCTAATGAGCTTTATTAAAAAGTCAAAAAACAGTTGGGACGATATTGTTTTTAAACATAAGGTTTTTTATAACATAGCTAAAATTGTCCCGGCTGCTATAATCTTTAACTTTGCTTTTTTACTTCCTATATTGGAAACAACAATAGAAAAACTTACTATATCATACATGATAATTGTATTAAATATAGCACTTAGCTCATTTTTGAATGCTATAAATGAGATTTATGAAACTGTGGAGCTTTCAAAGGTTAAGTCCATAAAAAGCTTTATACAAATTATAAAAATATTGGCAATAGTTGTTTGTGTTATATTGGTTGCAACCGTTATTTTAGGTAAATCACCTCTCGCACTATTGGGAGGAATTGGAGCAATGACAGCTGTAATCATGTTGATTTTTAAAGATACAATCCTCTCTTTTGTTGCATCTATTCAGATAACATTTACTGATATTGTAAAGATTGGAGACTGGATAACAATGTCAAACTTTGGTGCAGATGGAGATGTAATAGATATATCTCTATACACTGTAACAGTACAAAATTTTGATAAAACTATTGTTACAATTCCAACTTCAAAAATTATAGATAACTCTTTTAAAAACTGGAGAGGTATGAGTGAGTCCGGAGCAAGACGAATAAAGAGATCTATCAATATAGACATAAATTCCGTTAATTTCTTAAAATCAAATGAAGTTGAAAATTTAAAAAAGATAGATTTAATAAAAGATTATTTAGAGAATAAAGTATTGGAAAATAGCAATGTTAAGCTGACTAATATAGGTGTCTTTAGAATCTACGTTGTAAACTACCTCAAAAGTCTCTCTACAATTGATAAGAGTAAAACTCTTTTAGTCAGACATCTTCAACCAACTTCAGAAGGTTTACCTTTGGAAATTTACAGCTTTGCAAATGATAATAGGTGGGCTAACTATGAGGATATCCAATCGGATATTTTTGATCATCTCTTGGCAACAATAACACAATTTGGCTTAAAAGTTTTTCAAGCTCCTTCAGGAAAAGATATTGAATTGCTTAAAAGTAGATTTTAAAAGTTTATATACTTGACTAAATTAGTAAAAACAGTTATACTATAAAAAAATGGACTAAGTTATAATTTAGTACTAGAAATAGTAAAATTATTATATAGAAAAGTTACTTTGTAAGTTTTTTCTTTATTTAAAATTTGAGGCGTTTTTGAACTATTAAAAGTTGCAAAATGGAAAATATCTTGCTACTTTGAATTAGGTTTATATCTGCTTCTGGATTGAGATAAAAGTTATGTAGCAGTTTAAATCTTTATTTTCTATTTAAAAGGTTTTAGATGATACTTTAAAAAATAAATTATTTGGAATTTATTGTAATGAGTAATGAAAAAACAGAAGATCTTAAGAAGTCAAATTCCGAGACATTTTTTGATGAAATTTTGAGCGATATTGATAAAAATGGATATTATTCTGAACTAAGTGATTTAGACAACGCTCTCATATCATCAGCCGACAACAACTGGGGATCTAAAAAATCTGACACTAAAAATGTAGATATATCAAAAGTTGAGTCTAAGGTATCTTCTCTTATTGGAGATATTAAAGATGTGAAAAAAAGATTGAACTCCCTTTCAGAAGATATTGCAATAATGAATGAAAATAGTAGTAAAAATGATCTCTCCAACTCTTTTCTATTGCTCAAAAATGACCTTGAAGACAATAATGACAGGGTAATACAATCTCTCAGAGATCTTGATGTAGACAATAAAACAAGAGATAAAGCTTTTGAAAAGTTGTATGAACAATTGGATATGTATAAAAACAATTTTTTAAAATCTTTGATAAAACCTTTTATAACTGATCTTCTACTTTTCTACGATAGAATATGTGAAAATATAAGTACAATAAAAAATGAAAACAGTTCTGGAAGTGATACTCTGGGGATGTTCAAAGATGAATTACTGGAAATTTTAAGTAGAAATGGGATCTCTCCTATGGAAAAAAGTGATATAGGGGATAAATTTGATCCAAGAAAAAGTAATGCATTAAAGAGAATTTCTACGGAAGATAAGGATTTAGATCTTTGCATAGAGCAGGTGGTTCATGAGGGTTTTACTCATGATGACAAGGTTGTGAGACCTGAATCTGTGGTTATTTACAGGTATAAAAAGAGTAAAAACAATAGTGGTAATAGTGAAAGTTTTTACGAGTTACAGGAGATATTGAGTGGTAATAGTGATACGGAATCAGATGAAGATTCTAAATCATAAAACATTTTAGGTTTAAATATTAATTAAATTACAGAACAAAGTTATTATGAATTTTTTTTCAAGAAAAAAGTCTGAAGCTATCAAAAGAAAAGAGACTAGCGAAAAGTATTTTAACGCAGGTGTTGTGTATTATGAAAAAAAGGATTTTATAAATAGCAAAAAATACTTTGAAAAAGCTGTTGAAATTTATCCTGAAAATAGAGATGCTATACACAACTTAAAAATAGTTATGAAGAGAATTGTTATTGAAAAGAAAAAAAGACTTCGAAAAAGCCAGATCTTGAACGGTTCTCTTGATAAAAAAAGTATTAATAAAATAACACAAAATAGATTTTCAATTGATTCTGAGCCATCAGATAGTAAGAAAAACACAGCATCTGATCCTAATTTCTCAAAACCAGTTGAAAAGAAATCGGATTTGTTAAAATTTTTTGAATTAGATGAAAACTCTTCAAATGAGGAGATAAAGGATAAGATAAATAAAGAGTTTAAAAAGTGGAGAACAAAGGTCAATACTTCTGATTTGAAGAAAAGGTATGAGGCTGAAAAGATGTTAGCAACAATTTCAAAAGCCAGAAGAAAGTTAATAAACTAAATAATTTAAACATAATTTAGGAATATAGATGAAAATAGTGGGAATTGATTTAGGAACTACAAACTCTGCAATAGCAGTTGTTAATGAATTTGGAAAAGCTGAAATTATACCTAATAAGGAGGGAGAAAGGATTACTCCTTCTGTCGTGTTGTTTGATGATGACAGTATAATTATAGGAACCATTGCAAAACAATCCTCTGTAGCGGATCCTGAAAATACAGTAATGCATATAAAATCCCAAATGGGAGATTCTAACTATGCTTTCATACATAAGGATATGGAATTTTCTCCTGAAGATATTTCGGCTATGATTCTCAGAAAGTTAATAGATGATGCTGAAGAGTTTCTTGAAGAGAAGATAACAGATGTTGTTATAACTGTTCCTGCATATTTTAATGATAAACAGAGAAAAGCTACAATAGATGCCGGAGAGATTGCAGGTGTTAAAGTAAGACAAATTATAAATGAGCCTACTGCTGCTGCTCTCACTTTTGGTTTAGAGAAAGATGCTAAGTCAACAATAATGGTATATGATTTGGGTGGAGGAACATTTGATGTTACCATTATGAAGATTGATAAAGATAAGTTTGATGTTATATCAAGTGACGGAGACAGAAAATTAGGTGGTAATGATTTTGATGATAGACTCATGAACTATCTTAATGATTGTTTTATTAAGGAATTTGATATTGATCTTTTGGAAGATCCTGTTCTTATGCAGGATCTGAGAATGAAAGCGGAAACAGCAAAGAAAACCCTCTCTTCAAAGCAGTCTGTTAATGTATATCTTTCAGCACAAGGGAAATCAACAAAAGTTAACATAACCAGGGATAAATTTTCGGAGCTTATTGGAGATCTTATAGCAAGAACTGAACTTCATCTTGAAACTGTACTTGAAGATGCTAAGATGGAATGGTCAGATATTGATCATATTCTTTTTGTTGGAGGATCTACAAGGATTCCTGCTATTACCGAAAGATTAAAAGCTTTGAGTAATAAAGAACCTGTTACCAGTTTAAATCCTGACGAAGCCATTGCTCTTGGAGCAGCCATAAGATCTGCTATTATATCTGTTCAAGAAGATGAAGATGAAACCGTAAATGATATGGTTAAGATGAAACTTGGGGCAATGAAAGTAAGTGATGTTACATCTCACAGCTTTGGAGCAATAACTCTCGATGATTACAACAGAAAGAGAAACGCGATAATCATTCCTAAGAATAGTAAAATACCTATAAGAAAGAGTCAAATTTTTTATACTACAGTTCCGGATCAGACATCTGTTACTCTAACTGTTATACAAGGTGAAGATCCGGATCCTGAATATTGTACTGTTATTGGAAAGACAACATTAACGTTTCCAAATAAAAATTTAAATTCACCAATAATATTTAATTATGAATATGATGTTAATGGAATTATTCACGCTACGGCAAAGGATCCGGATAGTGGAGAAAAATCTGTTATTAAAATTAAAAAAGAGGGTGAACTTTCAGGTGATGAAGTAAGAGTTAAAAGCGAAGCTCTCAATGATATTCTTCCTAAGAGAAGAGAGTATTTACCTAATGAGCTATCATCTATGGTAGGAAATGAGGATCATGAGAAAGATGATAATGAAGCTGAAGAGGTTGTTTCTGAGATTTTTGAGATAAAAGAGAACCTAATTTCAGAAGATGAACTTAGAGAGCTTGAGGAGCTTGACAACGAGCTTGAAAAAGAGATCTCTTTTAAGGATGATAGTTATTTGGAAAATGGATCTAATCTATCTTCAATGGATAAAGATAGAAAGCTTGAGATTGATAGAGAAGGGGAGGATGAAATTGAGGCAGTGGAACTTATAAAAAGAAATGATAAAAATGGTTCCATAACTGACAGTGAACTACTGGAGCTTGACGATGAGCTTTATCAGGATAGTGATACTCTTCCTTCTGAAGTTGAAGATGATATTTTTGAAAAACGAGAAATGGATGATACTCAACTAAAGGCTTTCACAGATAGTGATAGTTTTGATGATGATAATTCAGAGGATGAATTTAGAGGAAGAATATCTACAGACTCAACTATCATGGATTGGATATCTGATGATGAAGATGAAGATGAATAGTAATATTTTATGATAAAAACATTTGTTTTTGTTTAAAATACTTATATATTTAACTCAATTTATACCAATCTTAATCTTGGAGAGAGAAATATTATGGATAGTAAGATAATAGATACAATAATGGACAGTAAAACTCTTGAAAGAACTATTAAGAGGATTGCTTCTGAAATTGTGGAAAATTATGACAATAAGTATGATTTAGTTTTGGTTGGTATGAAAACCAGAGGTGAATATATAGCAATAAGGATATTGGAAGAGATTAAAAAGCTTGAAAATATCTCTGTTGAAATGGGTGTTTTAGACGCAACTCTTTACAGAGATGATTTTAGAACAAATTTAAAGGTTCCAAACATAAGTATTGGTGATATGCCTTTTATTATTGATAACAAAAAAATTATCTTGATTGATGATGTAGTATTCACCGGAAGATCTATAGTTGCCGGAATAAATGCTGTGATGGATCTTGGAAGACCTAAGGCAATTGAACTTGCTGCATTGATTGATAGAGGTCTAAGGGAGATGCCTCTTTGTCCCAATTACATTGGAAAGACAGTTAAAACCCTACCAAGTCAGGAGATAAGGGTTAGGTTAAAAGAGTGTGATGGTGGAACTGATGCTGTTCATTTGGTCGAAAAAGTTTGATTTTAAAAAGCGATATTAATTATATCGCTTTTTTTTTAATATTTTAAATACATAATTTATAAAAGTTTAATGGAGTTAGGATGAAAAAAGTTTTAAAAACAAAGCATCTTCTTGGTACAAAAGATTTGTGTAAGGATGATCTAAATTTAATATTGGAGACTGCACAATCGTTTAGACAAGTTTTAGATACGCCAAACAAAAAAGTTGCAGCTTTAAAAGGTATTACTGTAGTTAATATGTTCTTTGAGAACTCAACCAGAACAAAAATGTCATTTGAGATGGCTGAAAAAAGATTAAGTGCAGATGTTGTAAACTTTGCTGCTTCATCATCCTCGTTAAAGAAGGGTGAAACTCTTATTGATACTGCCCAGAATATTGAGGCAATGAAAATTGATATGGTTGTAATGAGACACTCTGCTCCGGGTTCACATAAAATGTTGATGGATAACCTAGACTCAATAATTATAAATGCAGGAGATGGAGCACACGAACACCCTACCCAAGCTATTTTAGATGTTATGTCTATGCAAGAAAAGATACCTGATCTTGAAGGAAAAAGAGTAACTTTAGTTGGAGATATACTTCACTCAAGAGTTGCAATGTCAAATATTCATGCACTCAAAACTTTGGGAGCTAAGGTACAGGTATGCGGACCATCTACTCTAATACCTATTGGTATTGAAAAGCTTGGTGTTGATGTAACATACAATCTTGATGAAGCAATAGCTAATTCTGATATTATGAATATATTGAGAATCCAACTTGAGAGACATGTAGGACCTTCATTTCCTTCTTTAAGAGAGTACCACAACTATTGGGGTATAACTAATCAAAGAATGGAGAGAGCTAAAAACGATATTTTAATCTTACATCCTGGACCAATGAATAGAGGTGTTGAGATTGATAGTGATGTTGCAGATGGACCTCATCAGGTTATCTTAAATCAGGTACTAAACGGAGTTGCTTCCAGAATGTCAATTCTATATCTACTAAGTGCAGGATTAAATAAACAAGATTAGTAATTAAAATTGGAGTTATAGATGTTTAATAATTTAACATTAACAAAGCCTGAATATAAGAATCTTCCGGTTAAGGTTCTTATTAAAAATGGAAAAATAGTTGATCCTGTTAATGGAATTAATGAGATTAAAGATATTAAAATTATAGATGGAGTTATTGAGGAGATTGCAACAAAGATAGCTGTAGAAGATGATACTTTAGTAATAAACGCTGAAGGAAAATATATTTCTCAAGGTTTTTTTGATATGCATGTTCATTTTAGAGATCCCGGTATTGAGCAGGCTGAAAATATTGTTTCAGGTTCCAATGCTGCTATGGCAGGAGGTTTCACCGGTGTTGCTATGATGCCAAATACTGAGCCTTGTATAGATAATAAATTTCTTTTTAATGATCTTGTTTCAAGATCAAAAGATTTCTTGGTAGATTGTCACCCTATACCTGCAATTACTGTTGGGAGAAAGGGAGAAAAGATAACCGAGATGGCAGAGCTTGTTGAAACCGGAGCTTTAGGTTTTACCGATGATGGATCAGGTGTTCAAAGTTCTGAATCTTCAAGAAGAGCTTTAGAGTACTCAAAAATGTTTGATGTACCTATTATGGTTCATGCTCAAGACACATCTTTTGAACCTGGCGTTATGAATGAAGGGTTCTACTCTACTCTCCTTGGTATGGCAGGAATTTCAAATCTAACTGAAGATCTTATGATAAGCAGAGATATACATATAGCTGAGTATACCGGAGGTAAACTACATATTCAACATATAAGTACAAAAAAGGGTGTTGAACTTGTAAGAGATGCTAAAAAAAGAGGACTAAAAGTAACAGCTGAAGTTACTCCTCATCACTTTAGTTTAACAGATGAAAAAGTAACAACCTTCTCAACAGATTTTAAAATGGCTCCACCTTTGAGAGCAGAGGATGATCTTAAAGCTGTTTTAGAAGGTTTAAAAGATGGTACTATAGATGCTATTGCAACAGATCACGCTCCTCACACTCCTGAAAAAAAGAATGTTGAGTTTGATTTTGCTCCTTTTGGTGTAATCGGTCTTGAAACATCTTTTGCTGCAGGTAATAGTAATCTGGTAAAAAAGGGTATTTTGACAATTGAAAGCTTGATTGAAAAGATGGCTGTAAATCCAAGAAAGATTTTAAAGCTTGATTATGATCTAATTAAGGTTGGGAATAAGGCTAATCTAACAATTTTTGATACTGAAACAGAGTTTGTAGTTGATAGGTTTAAGATGAAATCTTTAAGTAGAAATACAGCTTTTAATGGTGAAACACTTTTTGGAAAGGTTTATCATACAATAAATAATGGTAAGATTTTCTCTGCAGAGTAAACTTTATATTATAAAATAAAACCTATTTTGGGGGGCTTCTAATTTTATTTGGAAGATCCTCCTTTTTTATTTACTACCCGGCAATTGGTGCTCGTAAAACTATAATAACGTTTTTAAGGTAGATAGAGTTAATTTAAAAACAAAAAATGGTATTGGTAAAATTGAAAAATTATAGTATAAATACAAAAGTAAAATACTCTATGTTTAAATTTAAAATCATAATCATTATACTTATATCTTTATGTTTTCCCTCTGTTTCAAAAAATTCAAATAAAACTCTTAGTTACAGTGGCAGCAAGAGTTTAGAAAATTTAATAAAGGATAATAACTACGGTATTTGGAGTATTTCTGTATTTGATCTAAGTAGTAATAAAGAAATATACTCTTACAATAAAGATCTTCACTTAATACCTGCATCCAATCAAAAATTGATAACAACAGCAACAGCTTTAGAGTTTTTAGGTAAAGATTTTAGATATATAAATGAGGTTAAATATAGCGGAAAAATATCAGATAGCACCTTAAACGGAAATCTTTATATCTATTCCAAAGGGGATCCTACCATTGGTAAGGATTATTTTAGAAGTAGGGAGAAAGGTTTTGCCGCTTTTGATAAGCTAACACTTTTTTTAAGAGATTCTATTGGTATTAAATCAATTAACGGAGATATTATTCTTCCTAATAAACTTCCTGTTAAATCAAGATTTGGAACAGGTTGGGAGCTTGATGATCTCTCAAACTACTATGCTGCTCCTATAACAAACTACTCCTTTAATGAGAATTTAATAAAAGTTTTTATTGATAAGGAAAAGATTAAAACAGATCCTGAATATGGTTTTATATTTAATAAAATTGTAGATGAAGATAGTAGTTGTAAACTATACAGAGTTGCCAATAGTAATGAGGTTGATATCATCTCAAATTTTAAGAGTAGATATAGAAAGTATCTTACGGTACCTAACCCACCTCTTTTATTTAAAAAACTTCTCATAGAAAGAATGGAAGAGGGTGGAATTAATGTTAGCAAAGAGAAGATTACAAAGAGTGATAAAAGGAAACTTATTTATAGATTTTATAGTAATTCTTTAGATTCTTTATTAAAAAAATGTAATAGTGAAAGTAATAATTTCTTTGCTGAACAGATTTTTAGAACTACCGCCAATGAGTATAGAGTAAGTCTAGATTCTCTATTTGAAATTACTCATAAAAATAGTTTCTATACAAATATTGAAGACAGTAAAACATTTAAAGAAATAATCTCCTCTATCTTTGGTTTAGATATAAAACCTGCCGATGGTTCGGGCCTTTCAAGATATAACCAATTGAGTAGCAGTGAGATTACCTCTATTCTTAAATTTATGTATAAAAGTAAAAATTTTGAACCCTTTCTATCTACTCTTGCAAAACCGGGATATAAAGGAACAATGGAGTCTAAGTTTTTAAGCTCCGAAACTTCTGAAATGGTTTTTGGAAAAACAGGTTCTATGACAAATGTTTACTCTTTTTCAGGATACCTTATAACAAATTCAGGTAAAACTATAGCTTTTTCATTTATAAATAACAATCATCAAGTATCCAAAAGAGCTATAATTGGTCTTATAATGGAGTATATCCAAAGATTGATAATTTTCTTTTAAAATAGGGTCTAATGAAAAAACTCAAAATTTTAGAAACTAAAGGTAAAGTTGATCCCGAGGAAAAAGGCTTACTATGAGTAAGTGATAAAAACCTCTTTTAACAAAAATCACAAAGAAAAACCTAGTCAGCTTTCTAGGTTTAATTATTATATAAGCTAGCCTATTGGTTTTATCAAACTAAGATTATATTAATAATTTTTTGTAGTATCAGGAGATCCTAACTACAAAGATTCAATTTACAACTTAACCATTTAAACTTTATCTTCAAGCTTATATTTATTATATTTAAGATCTAATAAAATTTCTAATCTAAGTAGGTTTTATGAGAACAATAATATTTTTAGTAGTAATTTTTCTAATATCATGTACATCAATGATTGATAACTATGAAGAGAACTACTACTTTGAAAACATTTCAGAAAGTGGTAAATATTTTGGAGACTCTCTGAAATATATTCTCTTTAGCAGGACATATAAATCAATAAAAGATAATGGTTCACAGAAAGATACCATAGAGTACTTTTACAGATCTATACTACAACCAAATAACAACTCATTTAGCAGAGTAGGATTTCAATTTGAAACTAAAAGTTTAAACTCACTAGATATAAAAAAAGCTAAATTAGATACAATAGAGTTGATTAAAGATGGTTCTATTTTGATAACCTTAGTTAAAAAAAATGGTATATTTTCTAAGTTAGAGGATCAAACAGATACAACCCACTTCTCCCCTATCCCTATTGATTCAACGCTTTCAACTAAACTTGATAGCAGTTCAATTAGTTTTGAATCAAAAAAATATTTGAGTTATGAAGATTTTATAGATAAAGTACTGAATAGAATATATTAACACTATTTATAATCTAAATGGAGAACTATTGAAGTTTCTAATAATAAACTATCCTTATCTTGCAAACCATCTAAAGAGTACAGGTGCCTATGTTTTGACGGCAGGACCTTACAAAGAGTGTGATATCTTCTTTGACTCTTTTGATCTTAATGATTTAAAACTTAATGAGAGTATAGATATTTTAATTGTAGTACAATCGTTAGATAAGCCGAGACTATTTATAAATCTTGATAGGTTCAAATCCAAAAAGATCTTTATCTCCGTAGATTCAACCATAAACTTCTATTGGCAAAAATATTATCTTAAAAACTTTGATCTTACTTTATGTGATCAACCAAATATTTCCGATGATTTCTCTAAATTGGGTATAAACTCTCTACCATTTTTACTTGCCTTTAATGATAGTAATGTTGAAAGAAAAGAGTATAAAAGAGAGATAGACCTTCTATTTGTGGGAAAAAGAAATAGTAAAGTTAGAGGAAAAAGAGAAAATATTTTAAAACTTATTGATGAAAGTGGTATAAATATAAAGATTATAGATGGAGTAAATAGTACTGTTAGTGAAAGGGAACTTTACAACCTTTACAGATCATCAAAAATTGTTTTAAATGAAAATCTATTTCCTTCCATAAATTTGAGACTTTTTGAAATTATGGGTTGTGGGGCTTTATGTTTTACCGAAGAGAATACTATTATAGAGAACTATTTTGAGGATTATAACAATCTTGTAACATATAATCATTCAAACATAATCTATAAGCTAAAGAAATTGTTAAATAATGATAACCTCCGAAGTGAGATAGCAAATAGAGGTAGAGATCTTGTTATTAGAAACCATAGAGAATCTATTAGAGCAAATTATATTGCAAAAATAGCAGAATCTATTGTAGAGGTTGAGGAGAAAAGAGAGGAGAACAATACAAACACCATTCTTTCCTCTATTTTTCTATATGAAAAGTATAAAGATAGAAATTTTTTAGATATTGTAAAATCTATAAAACCCTCTAAACCTTTAAATTACCAAGAGTTTTCTATTTTACAATCTGTTGGAGTAGAAACAGAGGCAAAAGAAGTAGAAAATGATTTAGACTTTTTCTATAAATCTTGGCTAAATATTTTAAAAGAGGATTTTAGATCTGAAACTATTTTTAAAGAGCAGAAAGAGTATAATCAACTTCTCTATTTTTCAGCAAATTTTTTATATACAAAAGGTATAAAAATCAATCCGGGATTTACAAATGAAACAAATAACCCTCTTCTATTTACGGCTTTTGAATTCTATTTAAAGTTAGTAGATGTAAAAAAGTATAGAGAAAGCTCACTTAAAAAACTTATATCAATTTTAGATGAGATAAGCTCCTATGAAAATGCTCTCTATTTCGCAGAAAAACTTTTAGATATAGATTCTAATAAGTTAGTTTATAAAAATCTTGTAAACAGATATAGAAAGCTTTCATACAATGGATAAAATCTCGATTATAATACCAACATTTAATAGAGAGAAGGATCTTAAAAATACAATTGATTCTATATTTAGTTGTATGAAACCTTATGAGATTATTGTAGTTAATGATTTTCCCAAAAGAAGTTTGAAACCTTTAAACAATACAATTATTATCAATAATAAAAGTAATCTGGGGGCAGCAGGATCTAGAAATATTGGAGCAAAAAAAGCTAGTGGAGATATTTTACTCTTCCTTGACGATGATATAATTGTTAGAAAAAATTTTGTAGAGAAACTAAAAAAGGCACTTATTAAGAAATCTTCAGTTGTTATCTCCTCACTTATATACAAAGGTGATAAAAATTTTGGATTAAATAACTATCTAAACAGTAGAGGTGCTGCAAGATTTAAGGAGTTTATGAGTATTAAATCAAACTATTTAACCACTGCCTTTTTAGCTATTTACAGAGAGGATTTTGAAAAAGTTGGGGGTTTTTCCGAAAAGTTTAAAGGTTATGGCTGGGAAGATACAGAGTTTGGCTTAAAGCTTGAAAGCAGAGGATTTCTTTTAAACATTATTCATACAGATTCTATCCATATTCACAATAAAAATGTAGAGGAGTGGAGCAATCAACTCATAAATAGTGGAAAGAATCTAAAGATAATAGTGGATAACTATCCAATGTATAGAGATAGATTTAATTATGATATATTAAGCAATAAAAGTTTCTCTATAATTTTTAATAGAATTACCTTAAATATTTTAATAAGATTAAGCTACTTCTTTCCGAGTAGAATAAAATTTATCTACAGATTGATATTTATAATATCTGTTTATTTAGGTTTGAATGATAGAGATTAGTTATAGTCTAACTTTTTATACAGTTCTGTAATCGAAAGCCAAATTCTATAAAATACTTTATATATTGGCTTACCCGTAACTATCTTTTTGATTCTTTTGAATACACTAAAAATCTCATAAAAAGTTTATGGATAGAAAGATCTTAAAAATATAAATTGGCATAGATATTGTCTTAATTACCCTATGAAATATTAGATATGTAGATTATAGCTACATATAAACAGATTAAACCTGTTATCTAATCTATTTAAGAGTAAGTTTATAGGGTAATGACATGAAATATATTCTTCTTATACTAATGATCAATATGATACTTTTTGCCGATCAACCACCGGTTATAAATGGAGATTCCTATATTGAAATAAATGAAAATGATCTTCTACTCATTGATTATAGCGGATCTGATCCTGATGGTGATAATATTATTTTTCATCTTGGCTCAGGTATTCAAGAGGGTATGTATATTAACTCTTTTTCAGGTATCTTAAACTGGCAAACAGATTATAGTGATAGTGGAATCTATAATGTAGAGGTTATAGGATCTTCATTTAATAGAGAATCGACACTTTCAGATACTATAAATCTGGTTATAACCGTAAATAATGTAGATCAACCTATCCAATTTACAACAACTCCTGCTTTAGGTTCTCAAATAACTATAGATGAGGGTGATTCCATACCATTTTCGGTAGATGCCGTAGATCCTGATGGTGACCAGCTAAGTTATGAGTGGAGTGTTAATTATACTCCTGTTTCTTACGAGGATACTTATATTTTTAATACAACATTTTCGGGACAAAACGGATATAATGCCGGAAGTTATATAGTTGGATTAAATATTTCAGATGGATCAAGGAACTCTATTAATCTAATTTGGGAAATTGAAGTTTTAGATTATGATCAAGAACCTGTAGTTCAATCTATTCTTCCATCAAATGGTGGAGATATAACTATAAACGAAATGGAAACAATCTACTTTAGTTTTAACGGATATGATCCTGAAGATAAGGATCTTACATATAAATATTATCTTGATGACAATCTAGTATCCAATAAAAGCAATTACAACTTCACTACAGATCATAATAGTAATGGTAACTACTCTCTCTATTTGGAGGTTAGCGATGGAACTAATACTCTTGAATATCAATGGAGTATTGTTGTAAATGATATTAATGCTCCTCTCGTGGTTAATCAAATTCTACCAAACAGTGGAGGTTCTTTTACCATTGTTGAAGGGGAATCTATAAGTTTTGATTTTGATGGTTATGATCCTGAAGGTAATAGTTTACTCTATAACTGGATCTTAAATGGGGAGATAGTATCACTTGAAAACAACTACTCTTTTACTACAGATTTTGAATCTTCCGGAAACTATACAATATCTCTTAAAGTGTACAATGCAGAGGAACTCCCTGCTCAATTTAATTGGAGTATTGAGGTTGTTGAGTATGATAATGAGATTATAATTCAATCTATAGATCCTACTCCCGGAACTGTAAATATGTATGAGATGGAAACCTATAATTTTAGTGTTGAAGCTTTTGATCCTGATGGTAATAATCTGAACTATAGTTGGATATTAAATGGAAGTAGTTATGGATACCAAAATAGTGTTCAGATTACACCTGACTATAGTAGTAGTGGAGAGAAGGAGTTAAAACTTGTCATTACTGATAATGGAAAGAGTATTAAAACTATTGATTGGAGTTTAAATATTATTGATGTTGATGCTCCTCCAAAAATATTTCCTATTGGAACACAATTTGGTATTGAGGGTGAGAATATCTCATTTGAAGTTAATAGTTTTGAGCCTGATAATGATCCTGTAATATACTATCCCTACATAGGATTTGTAGAGGGGATGAGTATTGATAAAGATAGTGGAGTATTTAATTGGAAACCTGACTACAATTCTGAAGGTGAGTACAATTTATCTATAATTGGATCTTCAGAAGGGTTTTCAGGTGTTGTTCTTTCAGATACAATATCATTCTCTATAAATATTACTAATGCAATAGCTCCAATAATTGTGAACTCTGTAACCCCTTCAGTAGGAGAGTTTGAGATAGATGAAGCTGAAAATATTTTATTTAATATTGATGCAATTGATCCCGATGGTGGCAATCTTATATATACCTATAAATTGAATGGAGATACAGTTTCAACAACAAACTCTTTTAACTTTTTAACAAACTATGATATGGCAGGTCTATACCACATAGATTTAAGGATTTCAAAAGGGAACTCTATGTCTTCACAACCTATTGATTTAAGTTGGGATCTAACAGTAAAAAATGTTGATAGATTATTTCAATTTACCTCTATTGAACCTGAGAATTTAAACCCAATAGAGATGATTGAAGGTGATAGTTTAACATTCTACATTGAAGGGTTTGATCCTGATAATGATCCTTTTAGTTTTAGATGGATTTATGATAATACTATTGTAGGAAGTGGAAACAATTATAAGCTCATTGCTGATTATGACTCTTTTGGAGATCATATACTAAAGGTAGAGATTTTGGATATTAATCAAGAACCTACAAAAGATCTTGTTTGGAATATATCCATAGAAAATTTTGATAGAGAGATTATAATAAACTCTTTTACTCCTGAAAATAGTAATGTTACAATATTTGAATCTGAATCTGTAAATTTTTCAGTAGATGCGGTAGATCCCGATGGAGGAGAGATCTCATACACATGGTTTGTTGATAGTATTGGAGTCTCAACAGATTCACAATTTTCTTTTAAAACATTCTATCTACCAACAGATGAGTACTATAGTAGTGGAGATTATTCTGTAAAAGTTTTACTAAAAGATGAAGGCAGGTCAACTAAAACCTTAAATTGGAATCTTAAAGTTAAAGATAAAAATGCACCAATAATAGTTTCAGATATCTCACACCAAGAAGGTGCTATAAATATCAATGAGAACGAATCTATAGATTTCTATGTTTCAGCTTGGAATCCTGATGGCTACTCTATCTCATACACTTGGTTAGTAAACAATGAGGTAGTTTCAACAGATAGCAGTTACCAATTTCAAACAAATTATAACTCTTCAGGTGTTGATATTGTAAAACTTATCATTAGTGATAGCAGTGGTCAGGAGATTGTTTACACCTATAATATTATTATAGCAGACACAGTTTCCACCATAATAATAAACAGCTTAACTCCTAACCCGGGAGATATAAACGTTAATGAAAATGGATCTATAGATTTTGTTGTAGATGCAATTTCTGATTTGGGGAATAGCTTAAGCTACAGATGGAAAATGGATAACAATATCCTAACTACAAATGAAAGCTATACATTTAATACAAATTTTGATATGGCAGGACACTATACCTTAATTTTAGATATTTTTGATAACACAGGTGGGGACTATTGTGCATTTGGTTGGGAGATTGAAGTTCTTGATGTAGATAGAGAAATTGTAGTGAATTCCTTCCTTCCAAACAATAATAACACACTGGAGATTGTTGAAAGTGAAACTATAAATTTTAATATTGATGCTTTTGATCCTGATGGTAATGATTTAAGCTACTCTTGGTATCTCAATAACAATATTGTTGAAACTGATTTCCAATATGACTTTACCACAAATTTTGATATGGCAGGAGTATACAATCTTAAACTAATTGTAGATGATAACTACCAATCTAGATCTATATCAAAAAAAGTAGAACAAAAATCATCTCTTGAGATTGAGTGGGAAATTATTGTTAGTGATAGTAATAGAACTCCTCAAATTTTGGATCTTTCCTACTCAAATACAAATTTCTCTCCTATAAACCAAACCATTAATGAAAATCAAACCTTAAATTTTCATGCAGAAGCTTTTGATCCTGATGGTCTACCTTTAACATATAAGTGGAGTATAGAGGGTAATGATTTTTTTGGTAAAAATTACTCTTTTAATACTTACTTTGTTGAGGATGAAGAGCATTTTACAAGTGGTGTTTATAGTTTACTTTTAACTGTTTCAGATGGTAGTCGCTCTGTACACAAAGAGTGGGAAATTACAGTAGTTGATGTAAATGCTCCTATTGTTATAAACTCCGTAACCCCTGCTTTGGGAAATCAAACTATTAGTGAAGGAGATTCCATAGTTTTTAAAGTTGATGCCTATGATATAGATGCTTTACCCCTTAACTATGTTTGGACAGTTCAAGATACTATTGCTTCTTACGATAGTGAATTTAAAATTGTTACTGACTACTTTTCATCTTCAAATAAAAGAATAAAACTATTTTTAACAGATACTCCTGTAGCCGGAGGATCTGCATATACTGAAAGTTTTAGCTGGTTTCTAATGATAGATAATGTAAACCAACCTCCTCAATACAGCTTTTCAATTGATCCTGATACCATAACCATTATAGAATCCCAAAATTTAGAGTTTAAGGTATCAGCCTTTGATCCTGATAGCACAAATCTTCTCTTTAATTGGACTCTTCAAAATGTTTTACCCGTTTCAAATGACAGTATATACTACTTTGAAACTAACTATAATAGTCAAGGCAATTACGATCTTTCACTAAATTTAAAAGATAATCAAGGTTTTGATTCAACATTTTATTGGAATATTATTGTAGAGAATTCAGATTGGATTTTAGATTCACTATCTCATCAAGTAGGGAATATAAATATTATTGAAGGTGACAGTATAAACTTTTACTCAAAATTTACAGATCCTGGAGGTGAAACAATAATCTATAAATGGTATAGAGATGGAGCTCTTATCTCCAGTGGTAATAGTTATAATTTTAAAACAGATTATGAGAGTAGCGGTATAAGAGAGATAAAACTAAATGTAAGTAATCTTTCGGGAACCAAATCAATAGAGTACAATTGGAGTATAAATATTGAAAATTTTGACAGGCCCCCAAAAATAGATTTTATACCAAATCAACAAACTTTTGAGAGTGACAGCTTAAAGTTTACACTATCTGCAAATGATCCTGATGGAGATTTGATAACATACTCCATAATAGATAGTGAAACAGGTATGTTTTTAGATAGTAACGGAAATTTCAGATGGATTGTTGGCGAAGGGTTTGCGGGTGTTTACAATATAGATTTTGTTGCCTCCTCCTCCCCTGCGGGAAAATATGAAAAATCAAAATCATTATTAAATGATACCTTGAGGATACCTGTTACAGTAGGTATAAAATTGGGATCTGTAAACCTTCTAAACTTAGAGCCAACCTTTAACAATAATTTCTCTATCTATGAGAATAGTTCCCAACTGTTTAAAGCTGTTTTGGATAACTATAATGGAGTGAACTTTGAGTGGAGTTTAGAAGGAAATATTGTATCAACATCAAATAGTTACGAGTTCGTAACAGGTTACTACTCAAGTGGAAGCTATAGTTTAGTATTAAAGATAGAATCCTATGAACACTCTATAAATAAAACTTTTAACTGGAATGTAGAGGTTATAAATGTAAATCAAGCTCCGGAGTTTTTGGATTTTGAGCCTCAACAACTTGAAATCACAGTATCTCCTAATAGTATGGTAGAGTTTTATGTTGAAGGAAGCGATCCTGACAGTAGTGAGATAAACTATACTTGGTACTTCAACAATGAGGAGATATCAAAGGGAAATCAATTGGAATATAGTTTTACAGATTCAGGAATTATTAGGAATGAAATAAGTGACGGAGATACTATAAACACTATTGAGTGGAATGTTAAACTTGGATCTTCTACTGATGATAACTTACCTGTAAAATCTACCCTCTTTGGCAACTATCCAAACCCTTTTAATCCCGTAACAACTATAAATTTCTATCTTCAGAATAGTTCAGATATAAAATTTAAAGTTTTCAATTTAAAAGGAGAAGAAGTTTTTAGTAAAATCATGAAGGGATATCCAAAAGGGTATAACTCTATCATATTTGATGGATCTAAGTATAGCTCCGGAATATACTTTTACAGATTAACTTTCGACAAACTAACCTTTACAAAGAGGATGATACTTGCAAAGTAGAATATTGTAAAAATTTTAAATAATAATATATACTATTTCATTTTCTAATAATTAAAACTATATTTAACCAAAACATGTCTACCCTTAAACTTAAAGGTAGATAGGTTAGAGTTTTAATCTATTAGGCTTAAAATTAGATGATCTATAGATTCATAATACTACTACTTTTGATCTTTATAGTAATCCTTACGGCGAAGGATGAAAGCTTAATAAGTATTACAGATTCCGATACATTAAATATTGAGATGGATAGTTTATCCCTTTTTGAAACAGAGAACGATACAATCTCACTTTTCCAAGTTGATGATAATATTAAGATTCAAAATGGATTTAATGGTTTTGATCTTGGAGTTGAATCTGATAAGTTTAAAAAGGGAAGTGGAAATCACGGGATACAGCTTTTAACATTCCAAAATCCCTTTAATCCTGAAACTATAGTTCAATTTGAGCTGTTGAAAAAATCATCAATAAAAATAGATGTTTTTGATATAAATGGAAATTTAACAAAAAGCTTGGTAAACGGAATTTTAAATGAAGGTGAACATCTTATTAAGTTTGATAGCGACAACCTAAAATCCGGAACATATATAATTAAATTTGACATTAATAAGGAAACTATAGATCTAAAAAAAATTGTACTGATAAATTAATCTAGATCCAATCTATAAAGTTTTTAGTTTCTCTAAACCCTTCAAAAAAGGTGAAATCTTCACTGTTTTTACTGTTTAATCTACTAGGATGATTTGATTTAAAAATCTTTCCCCCATATATCTTAGCTTCCAGTTCCTGTGCATTCTTCCCCCATAAGAAGTAGATTATATCTCTATTTTTTCTACTTATATACTCAATCAAGCTATCTGTAATATCCTTCCAGAAGAGTGTATGAGAATCAGGCTTACCCACCTCAACTGTTAAAGATCTGTTTAATAACATTACACCTTGAGAGTTCCAACTCTTAAAGATTTTATTTGGAGGCAGTATTTTTAAACCCTTCCTTATCTTTTCTCTAATCTCACTAAACTTTAAAAAATCATTATAGTATGAGCTGTAGAGAACCCTAACTATATTTTGTAAAGATCTCTGTAAAAGAGGTTTTTCCCAACTATTATAACCTCCCACTTCAAAAGAAAGTCCTGTTGCAACACCTTCTTGAGGATATGGATCCTGACCAATAATAACCACCTTTATCTCTGAAATAGGATTTCTAAGAGCTTTAAAAACATCTTCAATATTTGGGGAAAAAGATCTCCCACTAATAAACTTTTCAATCTTTAAGACCAGATCACTACCAAAAAAATCACTGTATTGATCAGATATATTATATTTTTCTATAAAATCTGACCTATTAAATTGTTTCATTGATTTACCCCCATTTATTGTTATTTTTACAATAAAAAATGTATATATTATAGATAGTAATATAATATGGGAAAATTATGAAATTAAAAAGTTGGCTTATAAAAGGAAATCCCGAAAAAATAAATGAACTATTTTATACTACAACAGAGAAAGAGGAAAGAGAGTGGTGTGTTAAAAGATTAATAGAACTTAAAGAAAATAAACTTCTTGAGGATATCTATTTAAGCAGTAAAGATATTTCTATTGAAATAAAAAAGAATATTATCTCTCTTTTGGTTAAGTCAATAAATGACCATAAAAAACTTTACACTCTGTACAAAGATGCAGACTCTTTCTCAAAACAGAAAATTTTCAACAAATTGGTTGAAATTAATGCTGAAGATACTTTATGGGAGATATATGAATCAGAAAAGAGAAAAACAAATGTAATTGATATGAACAATAGAGTATTGGATAAGCTTATAAAGTTTAACAATAATGATGGATATAAACTTTTAGAGTTGTTTAAAAAAGTTAAGTTGGAGCATCATAGGGAAGATATCACAAAAAGCTTAATTGAAGCCGGAAAAGAAAAGTTATTATATGACATAATGAATCCTATAGAAGCTACAATGCTAATAGTACATTGTAGAGATTACAATATTGAAGAGTTTTTCTCAAACCTTTTCCCTCTTATTGAGTACGCTTATTCAGACTCTGTATTAGCCAAACAGTTTTTTTCAATGCTAACTGAAAAACAGAGACTATACATACTCCTTCACAGCTATGATATATCTGAATACTACCCCTTTGAAGAATTTGGGCTAAACCTTTCAGATACCAAAATATACTATCCTGCGGTAACAGATTGTAAGACAATGGGCTTAACAGAATTTTCGGATCTCTTTGACATAGTTTTTGAAGAGGGGTTCCAATTAATGGATGAAAAAAGATTAATCCTCGCTCTAATTCTAGACAGAAATATGTTTGAGATAAAAATAAGGGAAATTGAGAGTAATAGAAAGATTGTATCAAGTCTTGAAAGTCAAACCTTAGTAATAACGAAAAGGTATGCAAGATTAATGAGAGAAGAGGTTAACGACAGCAAAATTGTTTATCTTCTAAAAGAAAGAAAAGAGGAACTTGACAAACTTCTTCTTAAATCAGATTTTGAACAACTTAATAGCTTGTTAAAAAGGAAGTTAAATTTAAAAACAGTTGAGAAGGAAAGAATAAAGTTACCACCTCTGAGAGACTTTATAGGAAAAGGATTAAATATATTAAACCTTGATACAGAGATAAGAATAACTAAAAATTATGATGAAGAAAAAGATAAAATAATAAAAGATATGGAAAAGGATATTATTGACTTAAGAAGAGCAGAAGATGTAATATCTGTTAAGAAGAAAGCCAATAAAAAATTAAGCAATATTATACCTCGTGATATATTTTGTAATGAGGTTAAAAGTTTAGACCCTCTACTTTCAAACAGGGTAGAATATATAGAAAAGCTTGGCTTATTATTAATGAAAAATACAGATCCTGAAGTTAGAAAAACAATATTACAATTCTCTTTGAACAGTAAAAATCCACTTTGGCGTAAATATTTAAAAACTCTTTTTCCTATTAGAGACGGTAAAATAATTCTTCATACATATGCAGCTATTTTAAATATACCTTCTTCTGAAAACATTATTCGTCTAGTAGATATTTTAGACAAAAAGATAGGAATTTCAAATGATACTATAATGTTATATATACTTGAAAACTCTTTCCACATATACTTTAACTGGAAAGAAGAAGATCTTAATATTCTCTATAGAATAAATAACTACCTAAGTACAATAAAAGATAAGAAGAATATAAAATCTATTATGAGGTTATTAGAACATCTCATAAAAAATATTGAAAGAAGTAAACCCATTTTAGGATTATAATTTTTTAGTACAATAAAAAAAGGATCTCAAAATGAGATCCTTTACAGTATAAAGTCCTAAGAACTAGTCTTCAGTAATCTGTTTTATATTGTTCTTATCATCTACAAGAACATTTAAGCTTTTAAACTCTTTAATCTCTTCATCAGTCATATCGGCATAAGTAATAATAATAACAAGATCTCCAGGTTGTGCATCTCTGGCAATAGCTCCGTTCATACAAATTACATTACTTCCGGGCTCCCCTTCAATAGCATAAGTGATTGCTCTTGCTCCATTATTAATATTTACTACATGAATCTGCTCATTTTCTAAAATATTAGCTGCTTCCATGAGGTTTTTGTCTATGGTTAAACTCCCCTCATAGTTAAGATTGGCTTCCGTAACCACTGCTCTGTGGATTTTTGATTTTTTTACCCTTCTTAACATCTATACTCCTAATTTTATTTATAGAAGACAAAAACCTGTTAAGGTTTTTACCTACCCCAAACCCTAAAATATAGACAACCATTGTAAAAATGTCAATAGACAAGAGAATTGAGAGAAACTTATTTTAGAATAATCTCAAAAGAGATGCTTATATATTATAAGCTATATTGCACTTTATAATCTGAAACCATCCATTAAAACTATTCACTCTTTAGAACTTCTCTAGATTTTGAACCTACGTGAGGACCAACAACTCCATTTCTCTCCAACTGGTCAATAATCTTACCTGCTCTGGCATAACCTATGGAAAGAGCCCTTTGAAGCATTGAAACAGATGCCATTTGATGAGTAATTACAAGATTCTTAGCTTCTTCATAATATTCATCAAGATTTGAAGAATCTCCACGCATACTTAGATCATTGGGATCAAACTCCTCAGCTTTTGGTTTTGCTTTTATCTTAATTCTATTAAAATTAAGTTTTTGATTTTTGATAAATTTAACAACCTCATTTACCTCTTTTGTCTCAACAAGAGCATTTTGGAGTCTTATTGTATCTGCATCTCCGGGGGGAATAATGAGCATATCACCTTTACCAAGCAATGACTCAGCACCCTTTTGATCTAAGATAGTTCTTGAATCAATCTGACTCATTACTCTAAAAGCTATTCTTGTAGGAAAATTTGCCTTTATTATACCTGTTACAACTTTAACCGAAGGTCTTTGGGTTGCCAAAACCATATGAATTCCTACAGCTCTTGCCATTTGTGCTAATCTACAAATAGGATCCTCTACGGCTTTACCCGATGTCATCATAAGATCACCATACTCATCAACTATACAAACAATGTATGGAATCTTTTCAAATTTATCACCGTTTGAAGGATTATATGTAAGATCTCCTGAATCAATACAGTCATTGTACTCTTCAAGATTTCTAGTTCCGGAATCTTTTAGTATCTCGTATCTTCTCTCCATCTCATCCACCAAAGATTCCAGTAATCTTAAAGCATCCTCAGGTTTTGTTACAACAGCCTCATCAATACCATCAATCTTTAGTAAGTGATGATTAATAAGCTCAGAGTAAAGGGAAAGCTCAACCTTCTTAGGGTCAATCATACAAAATTGAACCTCTTCAGGTGTAGTTGTATATAGAATAGACATAATAATTCCATTTATACACACAGATTTACCCGAACCGGTAGCACCGGCAATAAGAAGATGTGGTGTTTTTTTGAGATCTAAAATATAGTTTTCACCAGTAATTGTTTTACCTAGGGAAATCTTTAATTTAGATTTATGATTGATATATTTTTCTGAGTTAATTATGGATTTAATAGAAACAATTGATGGCTTTTTATTTGGAATCTCAATACCTACAGTATCTTTTCCGGGTATAGGTGCAACTATTCTAACAGATTTTGCTCTTAAATTCATAGCTAAATCTTTTTCCAGAGAGTTTACCTTAGAGATCTTAACCCCTTTGGCAAGTTTAATCTCATACTGAGTGATTACAGGTCCAGGATTTATCTGTACAACAGAAGCATCAACAGAAAACTCCTGAAGTTTCTCTTCCAATAACTTTGCATTCTCTCTAAATTGAGATTCATTTTCACTATTGGATATTTTTGGCTGATCTTTTAGTAATGCTACAGGAGGAGTAACATAGTTAAGAGCTGAATCTTTCATATTTTTAAGAAACTCTTCTTTCTCCTCCACCTTTTTATTTATCGTTATATCGGAAGAGCAATCTTCCATAGAGTTATCATCTGTTTTTTTTATATCATCAAGAGGTTTTTCTAAATCTTTTTCTATAAAAAGAGTATCATTATCTTTTTCAATCTCTAAATCCTCTTCCTTTAGAGATTTAATCTCATCTTCAGATTCAGATTCAATTAAGTAACTGTTCTTATTAAAAGTGTAATCAAAATTACTATCTTTTCCCTCCTTTAAAGAAAGTATTTTTCTAAATAATCTCATTATAATATTTACCGGAACTATTATAGGTGTAAGTAATATTATTGATATTCTATAAAAACTAAATTTAAAAAGTAACATTGAAGATATAAGAATTACAGCAACCACTATTATTACTGACGGAAAAACACCAATATAATTGGTAAGAGGTTTCCCCATAAAAGATCCTAAAAAACCGGCATACTCCCAAACTGCTTGATCACTAAAATCATCTAATGAATACCTATATATGTACGAAAGAGTTGAAAGTAGAGATCCTAAGAACATTATAACAAATATAGTTTTAACTATTATAAAAAGGGTTCTCTTTCTAAATATCATCCAAGAGAGCAAAATAAAAATTGCAGGTATTATATAACCAAAATATTTTCCAAATGTAAATGAATAAACTATTTTTATTAATTGAGAAGCCTTACCAAAATTTAGATTAAAAGCTGTTCCAACTTCTGAAGTAGATATCATTCCATATGTTAATAATACTCCTAAAACTAAAAAAGTGATTGAAACTATTTCTCTTTTATTTGAGCTTTCAACTTTATCCTTTTTTTTAATTACTTTACTTTTTTTGATAGATACCTTCTCACTTTTTTTTGCCATTACAAATTCCAAAATAGGTTTAAACACTCTATAACAATCCAAATATCTAGGATAATAATTCAAAATCAAAAATTTTCTAATAAATACTCTCTTAGTTGTAAAAATCTAAGCTTTAGAGAAATCTAAACTTATTACTAAACAGAAGACCTAACCAAGCGAATACCAAGTATTCCATATTTTATCACAGGAGAATCATACTCACGCTTAGAAATACGACAATTTATATCACTATAATCCCAACTACCACCTCTTAGAGAACGGAAAAGCCCAAATAGAGGTCCTTGGGGATTTTTTTCAGAACTATTACTATAATAATCTTTGTAATACCAATCCCAACATCTTTCCCAAACATTTCCTGTCATATCATAAATACCAAGCTCATTTGGAGCTTTTTCCCCTACAGGATGAGACATATTATCTGAATTTCCGCTATACCAAGCAACCTCCTCAATATTATCAGATCCTGAATATTTGTATCCTTTACTCATATTTCCACCTCTTGCGGCATATTCCCACTCAGCCTCTGTCGGCAAACGGTATCCATTACTATCTTCGTTTACAGTGATACTCCACTTTTTATCATCACCCTCATACCCATTATTGGGATCTTTTACTGTTTTATCAATATTGTAGAAAGGTTTTAAGCCCTCTTTTTCACTCAACTTGTTGCAAAACTCAATTGCATCATACCAATCAATATACTCAATTGGTAAATTATCTCCTTTAGAATAACTGGGATTATTACCCATCAATTCTTTCCACTCACTTTGAGTTACTAAATATTTCCCTATATAAAAATCATCAACTTTTACGCTATGAATAGGCTGTTCATTCTCTTCTCCATCAATACTACCCATCTGAAAAGTTCCACCTTTTACAAAAACCATCTCACTACTCATCATACTTTCTCCATTATTTTTACTCTTTTAAAAGATAAACAGATATTATAAAAATCTCTATAATCTTTTCATAGATATACTTCCTAAATCAAATATATTTTTACGCAGTCTAAAATCAAAGAATTAAAATATTAAAAGAGTTTTTAATAATTAAAATTTTAGCTTCTAAAAGTAGAACCTGAGTAGAGTAAAAATCTTTGTTTTTTTTATTGATAATTTCTCTCACAATGATTATTATGTGTTTGTGTTCCGTGAATTATGGTTCAAATTTCTTACTTAACGCTTATTGAATTTAATATTTAGGCTAGGATATGCTTTTAGATAGCTTATCTCCTTAGTCAAATTTTAGAAACTCCTTTGTTGATATGATGAAAAGGAAAAATGTTGTAAATTAAGAATGAGAGAAGAATCTTATGAAAAAGTTTGTTATGCTAGTTTTACTAGTTGTTCTTGCCGGAAGTTTATTTGCTAAAGGCAATTTATCTCTGTCTACTCCTGACAATGTTTCTGTTACTACTAATACAGATACAAGAAATGAAGATGGTGTTTGGTATTCCTACGTAGATATTGAGGATGCTTTTGCTACTGTAGGAATGGCTTATCCTGGTGAAGAGTATGGATATGCTGTTGTTTTTGAAATTCCGGAAGGAAAAGAGTTTACCCCTGATAAAGTTCAAATTGGACTTAGAGGATGTTGTATTGCAAATTTAAACTGGTCTTTCATTAAAGTTAATGAAGATGGTACTCTTGTTGATGAGCAGGTTGGAGATTTGGCAGGTTCTGTTAGCTTTGATGGAGCTGGTCAACAGGGGGAATTTCTTTATCAAATAGCAGATATTAGTACTGATGAAGTACTTCAAAATGCTTTGGCCGTGAAAGTTATGGTTCCTGCTGATCCTGAAAACTACTCCCCTATTCAGCAGTTTATTACAGGTGTAGGAGATTACAACTATATCTTCCATAATGGAGAGATGGGTCCTCTATCTTCAGTTGGTTATTTTGATACATCTTTCTGTTTAAGGGTTAGAGGAGAAGAGACTGGTGCTACAGGTACTGTAGAACTACTTCCTGGTAAAGTTGAACTTTATCAAAACTATCCAAACCCTTTCAACCCGACAACTACTATTGATTTCTATAACAACATGAGTGGCAATGTAAAACTTAGTGTTTATAATGCTCAAGGTGAAGTTGTAGCTAACCTTGTTAATGGTAAAATGGGTGCTGGTCTTCAAAGTGTTGACTTTGATGCTTCTAACCTAAATAGCGGTGTATACTACTACACTTTAGAAGCTCCTGCTAAAACAGTTACTAAAAAAATGGTTCTTGTTAAATAGGAGTTTTAGTTAGTAGTTTTATTTAGTAAAAAAGACCGATTAGATATCGGTCTTTTTTATTGTTTAAATATTTTTATAAGTACAACTAAACAATTTTAAGCACCAAACATTAGAGATATAGAATATCTAAAAGATTTAATATCCATATCGGGAACATTGGAAACATTCTCAAAGTCGTAATTAAGAACACCATTTTCATTACAAAATCCATATAGGTATCCGGCAGAAAACATAATAGAAACCTTTTCAGCTATAGGAATCTTAACCCCGGAATATATCTCAAAAGCATATAGATCCATCTTCAAATTTGTCGAATGAATAAGATTGGGATCATTATAAGAGTTTATAAGTTGAGAAAAATCCAAGTCTCCACCATCCTGACTAATTTGGAGCTTAATAGATCCGTAGTTAGCAGAACCTCCTAGAAAGTAATTTCCAAAACCAATCTTTCTATTATATGTTACATTTAAACCACCATAACCAATATTGTAGCGAACATTCCTGGAAACCTTAACATTGTTACCTTCATAAATCTTATCAACTCTACCACTGATTGAAGTAGCACCATTATAGTATTGAGCACCAATAGATACCATACTATTTACAGCTCCACTAATCTCTCCTCCCCATAAAAACATACCATCTTCAAACCCTCCTATACCTAAACTTTTAATACCTCTGTTTAGACTATCAAAATCAGGAGTAAAATAGATTAAGTTTACACCAATTGAACCACTTTCACTTGAACTCCCGCTTCTTATTTTAGCATTTAAAGAAAGCGTTAAAAGGAGAACAATAATTAGATACTTTATCATAACCATCTCTCTACTTAATTATTAAGGATCTTACTGCAAGTTTAACAAATCTGTATATATCTTTCAATCTAGAAATTTTACTGGAATTATTATTATAAATGGTAGGTATATCTACATATGAAAAAGTAATACCTTTTCTTGAAAGCTTAATTATTATTTCTGATTCTGTTTCAAACCTATCTGTAGTTATTACAATATCATTTACACATTCAGAAGGGTATAATCTAAATCCACATTGGGAATCATATATCTTTTTCTTAGTAATAAATCTCAAAAATTTTGTTGTAACTTTATTTGAAAATTTTCTATCCCAAGGCATATCTTTAGAGTCTAAATCTCTCCTTCCAAATACCGGCTTTCCTGACAATCTATAAGTAGTAATAAACTTATTTAAATCAGAGGGTCTATGCTGTAAATCACTATCCATTATAATAAAAAAATCCAAACCAACAATTAATTCTTCAAAGATATACTTTATTATTCTGCCCTTACCTCTATTTAGTGAAAATCTCCTATATGGTATATCCATTCTTATAAGAATCTCTTCACTATTGTCTGTAGAGCCATCATCTATAAAAAATATTTTATCTCTGTAACCATATTCAATAAAGCTATTAATAAGAGTCTCCATATGGCTATGGCTATTATAAAAAGGTATAAATATTTTATAAGATTGGCTCAAAACTATTCTCTATATGATTTATTTTGAAATCATTTTCTACTTTTGTAATTGTGATTACATCAAATCTAAAATTATAATTATTAATCTTCTTTTTATGTATATAAGCAAATGCAGCTTTTGATATGTTTCTGATCTTTCTATTATTAATCCAAAGTAAAGGGTCTCCAAAGTTTCCTTTAAAATCGGATTTTACTTCAACAAAAACATAAGTATCACCCTTCTTTGCTATAATATCAATTTCTGAAAATCTTGAATAGTGGTAGTTCCTTTCAACTATAATAAAACCTTTGGCTTCCAAATATTTGGAAGCCTTAGTTTCGCCAATATTGCCAAGTGCTCTACTATCCATTACTGAAGCTTTTTACCCAAAGGTAAATCATTATCTATTTCAACAACTTTCAGCTTTTTACCTTGTTTTATGGAAAGAAGCATACCGTTACTCTCAATCCCTCTTATTACGGCAGGTTTCAAGTTTGTAGCAACAAGAACCTTTTTACCAATTAAAACTTCAGGTTCTTTATAATATTTAGCAATACCCGATACAATTTGTCTAATATCATTTTTACCTACAGAGATTTTTAGTAATAGAAGTTTATCACTTCCCTCTGCAAAAGATGATTCTAAAATTTCACCTGTTTTTATTTCAATCTTATTAAAATCATCAATAGTTATAAGATTTGACTCATCAACCTTTTTCTCCTCTTTGATATATTCGAGCTTAGTAAACAGGTTTTCACCCTTATTAATACTCTCCCCGGGATTAAACTTTCCAAACTCCAATGATCTTGGTTTTGTTTCAAATGTAAGATCAAGCTTTTTAATAGTCTCAGGTATTACCGGTTCTAAATATAGAGAAACTATTCTTATAGCTTCAATAGTTCTATAAAGAACTGATCCGCAAAGCTCTTTATTATCTTTAATAAGCTTCCAAGGAGCTGTATTTTCAAGATACTTATTTGTAGATCTAACAAGAAGCATGATCTCATCTAAAAGTTTATTTAACTCAAATTTGTAAAGATATTTCTCAATAGTTTCTATTTTAGAGTTAAACAACTTTTCCAAGTCATCACAAAATTCTGTTTTTAAAGTTGGATTAGGTATCTTTGAATCAAAATTTTTAGAGATAAAGTGAGTTCCTCTATTTACAAGATTTCCAAAATCATTTAGAAGCTCGTTATTATGTCTCTCAACAAATGAAGGCATTGTAAAATTACCATCGTTTCCTATAGACATCTCTCTCAATAGATAGAATCTAAAACTGGACGCTCCATACTTTTCAATAATCTCAAGAGGATCTATAGCGTTACCAAGGGATTTACTCATTTTTTCACCATCACTTAACCACCATCCATGTATTAGTATATGTTGTGGAGGTGTAAGCCCCATTGCAAGAAGCATGGTTGGCCAATAGATTGTATGGTGAAGCAATATATCTTTACCTACAAAATTAATAGAATTTTTCCAAAGCTCTTCAAATTCAGATCCCTCCTCTAAATAACCTATACCGTTAATATAATTGGTTAAAGCATCAAACCATACATAAGTTACAAAATTAGAATCGAAAGGAAGTTCAATACCCCAGCTCATCTTCTCTTTTTTTCTTGAGATACAGAGAGGTCTCAAACCTTTTTTTATTATCCCTAAAACCTCATTTTTTCTATAATTGGGCTTTATAAAATCAGGATTATTATTTATATACTCCTCTAGTTCTGCGGAATATTTACCCATATTGAAAAAATAGTTCTCTTCACTAACCTTTTCTATCTCTCTGGAACAGAAAGGGCATTTCCCTTCCACAAGATCTTTATCGGTAAAAAAAGTTTCACAAGGTGTACAATAGTTTCCAACATACAAATCCTTATATATATCACCTTTATCAAAAAGATTCTGTAATATCCGCTGAACTTTGGCAACATGTTTTTTATCTGTCGTTCTGTAGAATATATCATTCTTAACATTACATTTATCTAGTAAGGATGTAAAGTGAGGTACCTGAAGATCACAGTGAGACTTTGGATCCAAACCTTTTTTTTCTGCTGCTTCGTACACTTTTTTACCATGCTCATCGACTCCGCTTAACATCAAGCTTTCATATCCAAATAACTTATAAAATCTTGTAAATGTGTCTACAAGTATTGAGCAATAAGCATGTCCTAAGTGAGGCTTGTCATTAACATAATAAAGAGGTGTTGTTAAATATTTTCTTTTCATTGATTTCTCCTAATAACATTTAAACAAAAAAACCAGGTCTTAGTTCACCTGGTTTTTTATATTTTGTAAAACTATAATTTATTCATCATTTTTTTCAACTTTTTTCTTTAACTTGTCAACCTTTCTTTCAATCTTCTTTCTGTTCTCTTTCATCTTCTCAAGTTTCAGCTCAACAGATTCAACTCTCTCAGGCTCATCAATTAGCCACTCAAAAAGCTCTTTTCTGTTTCTAACCTTATCAGGGTCGTGTAACTCCTCATTTATTAGGTTCTCACTTTCTGAAATCATAGTAGTAGGGTAGTAACTTAATCTGGAAACACCCCTCCAAGGAGCATAGTAAGGTATATTGTTATTATATTCTACAAACTCATACTTAGGAGAAGAGTTTTGATCATCATACTTAGTGTAGAGAAGAATATCAAGACCTAAAGATAATTCTAGAAATGAGAATGGAGACCATTTTAACCCTGGTGTCAAGTAAACATAAGGCTCTGAAGAGTAGGGAATAATCTTCTGATCTTCATACCAGTGAAGAAAACTATTTCCATATAACTCAATAAAATAATCTATATCTTCATGAGGATAAACATAGGTAAGACCATATGTCATCTCAATAGTGGATTCTACAAAAGCAGTTACACTTTCATTGTTATCACTATCATTATGATTCATGATTCCTAAATTAAAATGCAATTGTTGACCATCCTCATAGTATACAGGATCAAGATATAATGAAAATATTCCTGTTGCATTCAACTCAAGACTTCTATTACTGTAAGGTTCCAGCATTAAGCCTGCTTTTTTTGAAGTAAATCTGTAGGATGTTGCAAGAGCAAATACACCAATCATTTCGTTATAAAAATTAAATTTGTAATTACCGAATTTCAACCTCAGATATATTGCATCAGGAGAGTTATAATCACTTAGATCTGCACCTTCAAGATCTTGATTTGCATCATAATGGATATCCTGATAAAAAACAAGATTTGCACCAAATTCTATATTGTTGTTAAAACCAAAATTACCACCAACAACACCGGTAAAATTACTCAAAGCTATATCTCCGTAAGCTTTTGCTTTTCTGTAACCCCTCAACTGGGTAGATATCTGAGCTTCTCCAATATTAAGGTTCTGAGCTGAATATGTATTAAAAAATGAATAACCCGAAAAAAGCTGATCACCCCTTAACGAAGCGATAAAAATTACTAAAACCAATATTAAATTCTTCATCACTACCCTAAATAGTTTCATTAAAAACACACGATTTTTAAATTAATACATTCAAATAATAATGTCAAGTCAGATTACCGCTAATTATTATAAGAAAAAACAATTTACAATTTTATATTAGAAATATAAGAGTTATAAAGATATTTAAAGTTCCATATAAAGGAAGGCATATTTTGCTTACTATAATAAGCTATATATCATGTATTATGCAACAAGAAAATTTTATTTTTAGAGAGAAAGATTTCAATTTGAAATCTTTCTCTCTAAATAAAACCTCTTTCAAGTATGTAAAATTTATTTACTAATTTTTTCAAACATATCTTTAATACCTAAGAAAAAAGGCATTCCAAATGATGTTTCAACCTTAAAATTAGAGATAAATATATTCTCATCAACGTGAGAGTATGAGAGTAGATAATTTAACTTCTTATACTCATCAATCTTATCTTTTGACAAAGGGTTTGATCCTGAACTAAATTGAACAATCATAGAAGAGAAATTTTGCAGAGCAGAAATAAGCTCATTGAAATCAAGATATACAACCTGATTATCACCAAAAACAGCTTCTTTAACATCACTACTAAGTTTTTCGGTAAAACCTTTTCCACTATCTTTTATCGCTTTTTCATAAATAAATTTACTTGGAGCAACAACAAGCCTACTATCTGTAATTCCAAGATAAATTTGAGTAAAACCTGCAACAACAATATACGTTTTGATTCCCTCTATTGTCTGCTGTTGAATAAATCCTTTCTGCTCATCAGGAAGAGAAGAAACAAATTTTTCAACAGTTTTCTCAGCGAGAGATCTGTTCTTTATACCAATGGTAGCAGCCATATTGTAGTTCATCATATTTATGGAAGCACCATCAAAAACACCATAATTAAATGATCCTGAAAGATTACCTATAACATCTTCTTCAACATCAACACCAAACTTATCTTTTATATCTTGACACACTTTATCATACTCTGACTTTACATCAGCTTCTAAGTATTTCATTAGAAACTTATAATACTCATCAACATTGAAAGCTGACTGTACAAATAGAAGTGCAGGCAACTCAATACCTTTAAAAGACAACTTATCAAACTTAAGATCTCTTGTCATTTTGTAAACATCTGACCCCTCATCTACAGATAAAACAGCATCGGCTAACAGATCCTCAGTAGAAAAATTTAGAGTAATAAACATTCCGTTATAGCTTTTAAGTTGTTTAAAAGCTTGATCTGTTGAAGGGACAAGATAGTCTTTACCTATAGATGCTAAATTACTGAAATCTGTTGATTTAAAGTCATAATAAAAAACAATATCATCATTCAGATTAACTCTACCACTAATTTCAGCAAAATTCTTATTTTTATCTACGCTGTTTTTTAAGTTAACAAAACTCTCCAAGTAATTTTTTCCATCATTTTCTCTGGAAGACCCAAATGTGAGTAGAAGATAATCTTTGTGATTTTTCATGTAAAATTTTGGAGAGTCAATATCATTAATATTGATAATGGTTAAACCATTCTCTTCTGTAATTTTCACATCAGAATTATCTTTAGTAAAAGAGTTGCTTATAAGATCCTTAAGTTTATTGTAGTCAACAACAGGAATCATGAAAGCTATTTTAAAAACAGGATCATTTGCAAAGATAGAGACCTCATCAACAGTAACAGCAAGTTCTCTTGAAGGATCAACTCCATTTTCACGAAGAGATTTTTCGTCAGTAGGATCAACTCCAAACTCCTCCTTCATCTTATCAAACTCAAGCTTAGCTTCTTCACTCAAATTTTTAACACCGGTATGGTTTAAAAGATCTTTCAAACTATTAAACTTGATAAGTGCATCTGTTCTTTCGGGAATAAGCGAAAAGATTTCACTCTTAGAACCTTTATCTCCCCTTTTTGAAGATGTTTTATTATCCTCTTTACAAGATACAAAGAGAGAGATAACAATTAGCAACAAAAGTAGCTTTTTCATAACGTTTCCTTTACTTTTTTTATTATGGACTTTAGAAAAATCATTTAGTTGTCATATCTTAATCTAAATAAAAAGATGTAAATAATCAATGTCAATTACTAATAATTAGAAAAGGAAAATGATATATAACATATATTTTGTAACTTTAAATAATGAATCTATTTGAGAAATCTTTTAGAAATATAAATATTAAAAGGTTTTGACTACTAAATTTCAAAATAAGAACTCTTGATAATTGTCGTTAGGTTTCTTATACTAGGCTAGTCAGTTAATTGAATAATTACATGGAGAAGAATAATGAAACAAAAGAAAATTCATACTGAAGTAACTTCTGAAATTGGAGATCTTGAAGCTGTTATAGTTCATACTCCGGGCCGTGAAGTTGAAAACATGACACCAACAAATGCAGAAAAAGCCTTGTACAGTGATATCTTAAACCTTGATATTGCTAAACATGAACACTCCCAACTAAAGGGAGTTTTAGGTAAGACAGCAAAAGTTTTTGAAATTAAAGAGCTTCTAGAAGATATACTTTCAAATAAAAAAGTTAAAAAAGATCTCATTAACAAAATTTGCCATAATGAAAACAAAGTTAGAGTTATGGATTATATGATGGATTTAGACAGTGAAAGATTAGCCAAAGAACTGTTAGAAGGTGTACCTCTATTGAAAAACAGCTTAACAAGATTTATATCGGATGAAAAATACGCATTGAGACCATTACCAAACTTTTTCTTTACGAGGGATTCTGCTTCTTGTGTAAATAATAGTGTTATAATAAATAAGATGGCTAATCAGGTTAGGGAAAGAGAATCCATAATAATGGAATCTATTTTTGAGAACAGCTCATACTTAAAATCAGAAACTATAAACCCTGCCAAAGGATTTGATAAAAATGAAAACTTGGAAGAAGTGTTAACTGAAGGTGGGGATATATTGGTAGCCAGAGAAGATATTCTTCTTGTTGGTTGTGGAAGCAGAACATCTACACAAGGTATTGATTATCTAATAGAAGATTTAAAGAGAAAAAAGGTTAAAAAACATGTAATAGTTCAGCAATTACCTCATCAACCGGAATCTTTTATACATCTTGATATGGTTTTCACACTCCTAGACAGAGATAGATGTATGGTCTATCAACCACTTATCCTTCAAGATAACAGATATAGAACTATCCATATAAAGGTAGATAACGGAAAAGTTAAAGCTATAAACTATGTTCAAAGCATTATTTCAATATTAAAAGATTTGGGAATGGATCTTAAACCTCTGTATTGCGGAGGAAGAAATGATAGTTGGACAATGGAGAGAGAGCAATGGCATAGTGGAGCAAACTTCTTTGCCATGGGTCCGGGTAAAGTAATAGGTTATGCCAGAAACAATGCAACTATCGAAGAGTTAAATAAAGATGGTTTTGAAGTTATAAAAGCTTTTGATGTAATAAACAATAAGGTTGATCTCTCTAATTTTAATAAATTTGTTGTTACTCTTGAAGGATCAGAACTACCTCGTGGAGGAGGTGGAGGAAGATGTATGACTATGCCGATTAAGAGAAAAAATATTGTTTGGTAAAACCTTCAACTAGTATAAAATATCATATTTTTTGTACACAAATTTACAAATTATAATGCAAATTCAAGGGATCAAAATTGATCCCTTGTTTTATTTACTAAAAAATGGTAAAAAGTAAGTAAGATTTTTAAGTACAAAAAATAAAAATAATTTTGATATTGTATTAAGTTAAAAAAAATAATATTTTCTTGGAACTAATAAATTTAAATCATGAGTTGTATGAGATTATTAAAAGATAAAATTCTTAAAGAAGGAATTGCATTAAACAGAGAAGTATTAAAAGTTGATAGTTTCTTAAATCATCAAATAGATCCTATTTTAATGAAAAAAATTGGGGAAGAGTTTTCTGATTATTTCAAAAACTATAATATTGATAAGATTGTAACTATAGAAACTTCAGGTGTTGTTCCTGCCGTATTTGTTGCCTTAAACTTGAATGTTCCGTTAGTTTTTGCAAAAAAATCTTTGCCGGGAACATTAAGGGAAGGATTTTACAGTGAAAAAGTATTCTCGTTTACAAAAAATAAGACCTACGATTGTATAGTATCCAAAAAATTTATAAACAGTAACGAAAACATATTGATAATTGATGATTTTTTAGCCCACGGTAATGCAGCTTTAGCTCTTTCTAAAATTATAGAAAAAGCAGAAGCAAAAGTTTCAGGAATTGGAATTGTTATTGAAAAAGGGTTTCAACAGGGAAGATCAATCCTTGAAGAGAGAGGTTATGAAATTTTTTCTCTGGCAAGAATAGAAAAAATGGATAAGGGAGAAATCGTTTTTTTTGATTGAAAAAACGATTTCTTTTATTTAATGAAAAATTGTTAATTACACAATAGTTACAGGTAAGATATCATAAAAGAGAGTTACGTAATTTGATGAAAAGAAAACTTTCAATGATTATCAATATAAAAAAATATTTAATGACAGGGAAATCCAGAGTGTATTTTAATTAAACGGAGGAAATATGAAAAAGATAAGTTCTTTTTTTGTAGTTTTAGTTCTTTCCGCTTTTCTTTTCGTTGGATGTGAAAAGAGTGCAGAGAACAAAAAAAGTGAAAAAACAAAACAGGAAAAATCAACTAAAGTGAAAGTTGGATTTATATATGTTGGACCTGTTGGTGATGGAGGGTGGACATACGCTCAGGATATAGCAAGAAAAAAGCTGGAGAAAGAGAGAGGTGTAGAAACTATCTACAGAGAAAGTGTTCCTGAAGGTCCTGAAGTAAAGGATGTTGTTAGAAATATGGTTGATCAAGGTTGTAATTTAATTATTGCCGGAAGCTTTGGCTATATTGACTATATTGAAGAGGCTTCAAAGGAGTTTCCAAACATTAAATTTTCACATTGTTCAGGTTACAAACAAACAGAGAATATGGCTAACCATTTTGGTAGAATGTATGAGCCAAGATATCTTTCAGGTATTGTTGCAGGTATGAAAACAAAAACAGATAATATTGGATATGTTGCAGCATTTGAGATCCCTGAAGTTATTAGAGGTATAAATGCGTTTACCCTGGGTGTAAAATCAGTTAATCCTAAAGCCAAAGTTCATGTAAGATGGACACACACATGGTATGATCCTGCAAAAGAGAAGGAAGCAGCAAAAGCTTTACTTGATGAAAAATGTGATATTATAGCTCAACACCAAGATACTGCAGGTCCTCAACAAGCTGCGGAAGAAAGAGGGGTTTGGTCAATAGGATATAACTCGGATATGAAATTTATGGCTCCTAAAGCCTACATGACTGCTCCTATATGGGATTGGAGTTCATATTATATATCACAAGTTGATGCCATAAAAAATGGTACCTGGAAAACTCATAGCTTCTGGGGAGGAATGAAAGATGGAGTTGTTACTTTAGCACCTCTTACTGAAAATGCTCCTGAAGGTGCAAAGAGTAAAGTTGATGAAATTAAAGATAAAATTATCTCAGGTGAGCTGTTTGTATTCCAAGGACCCATAAAAGATCAATCTGGGAAATTAAGAGTTAAAGAGAATGTTAAGATGACAGACAAAGAGTTAAAAGAGATAAATTGGTTTGTAGAAGGCGTTGTTGGGGATCTTAAATCAAATTAATTTTTTTTGAGATATAAGTTTAAAATAGAGGAAGAAACAATGGTAGAAGTAGGAATATTAATGGGAAGTAGTTCAGATCTTGAAACTATGAAAAATTGTGAAAAATTTTTAAATCACTTTGGCGTAGAGTATGAAACTAAAATCCTCTCAGCACATAGAAATCCTAACGAGGTAATGGAGTATATTGATAATGCTGAAAAAAATGGAGTTAAACTTTTTATAACAGGAGCAGGAATGGCAGCACATTTGGGTGGAGTTGTGGCATCTCATACTACTCTTCCTGTACTTGGAGTACCTCTAAAAGGAGGTCTAATGGATGGTTTGGATTCTCTTCTTTCAATGGTTCAAATGCCGGCAGGTGTTCCTGTTCCTACCTTTGCTGTAGGTAGTGCAGGGGCTAAAAATGCGGCAGTAGCAGCTGTTCAGATTTTAGCTCTTTTAAATCCTAAGTATAAAGAAAAACTTATAGAGTTTAAAAAAGCAGGCTCTAAACTGTAAAATTTAGCTTTTTCTACTTTAAAAGGTCATATAAATGTGGTGTTTATATGACCTTTTTTTATTATATTTAGTTTAAAGATAAAATGGTCATCTTTAAAGAATAAAGAGGGGAGGATAATATGACAAACTCTAAAGAAAAATCAATTGTAATAATACCTACATACAATGAAATAGATAATATTGAAAAGATGATTCAAAAAGTTCTTTCTCTAAAATCAAAGATAGATATTCTTATTATTGATGATAATTCTCCCGATGGAACAGGTCAGTTTGTTGAAGATAACTACAACAATGAAAACAGAGTCCATTTAGTTAGAAGAGAAGGAAAACTTGGTCTTGGAACTGCCTATGTAACAGGTTTTAAATATGCCCTTGAAAGAGGTTATGATTATATAATGGAGATGGATTGCGACTTTTCCCATAACCCTGATGATCTCGAAAAACTTTTGGAGGAGATTAAAGATTATGATCTTGTTATAGGTTCCAGATATATTCAAGGTGTTAATGTTATTAACTGGCCACTTTCAAGACTTCTTTTAAGTATAGGTGCTTCAATATACACAAGATTAGTAACAGGAATGCCAATAAGGGATACAACTTCGGGTTTTAAATGCTTTAGAAAAGTAGTTTTAGAATCTATAGATTTGGATAGTATAAGATCCAACGGTTACGGTTTTCAAATAGAAATGCACTATAAAACATGGCTTAAAAAGTTTAGGATAAAAGAACACTCAATAACATTTACCGATAGAGTTGATGGTGTTTCAAAAATGGATGGAAATATTGTAAAAGAGGCTATTTTCATGGTATGGAAGCTTAGATTCCCAAAACTTTTTGGACATTAAATTCCTACCAAATAAGATAGAGTAAAAATTTACAAATATTCAGATCATTTAAAAACAACTAGTTCAAGAAAAGGTTTTTACTTTATTTAGATCTGGATAGAACTGAGTAATTTGATCCTAGAAATGGGTTAAAGAAGAAGTATGAAGCTATAGTTTTTTACCTTCTTTACAATAAGATAAAGGACAAATACCACATTTTGGACCTATGGGTCTACATATAGTTTGCCCAAAAGCTACCATAAGATCATTTATTCTATTCCAAAATTTTATATCAAGCTTCTCCATAAGTGCAAACTCTGTTTTTTCGGGAGTTTTTGTTTCTACAAATCCCCACCTATTAGATATTCTATGAACATGAGTATCAACACATATAGCCGGAATATTATAACCTAAAGCCAAAACAAGATTTGCAGTTTTTCTTCCTACACCTTTAAATTTTAAAAGATCCTCAAGTTTATTGGGAATTTTACCATTATAGTTATCTAAAATTTGCTGAGAAATTGTTATTAGTTGCTCTGCTTTTCTTTTATAAAAACCTACAGGATATATAAGTTTTTCAACTGTTTTAGGATCAAGTTTTGATAATGTTTCAACATTGGGAGCTTTCTGAAATAATTTTGTTGAAGCTTTTGATGTTACCTCATCTTTTGTTCTTAAAGAGAGAATTGTACTCATTAATATTTTGTAAGGATCATTTGAATGTATTGCAATAAGAGTAACAACCGGAGCATTCCATTTAGGATACTCACCCTCAATAACATCTAGATTTTCTAAATACTGTTTACTATTCACTAGAAACTCCTCTGTTTCAAAATCTCATACAATATAATTGTGGCTGCTTGATTAACATTTAGAGAATCAGCATAACCTTTCATTGGTATAACCACACTTTCATCACATTTTTTTTCTAAACTTTCCGAGAGACCAAGAGCTTCTGATCCTACGGCAACAGCAATCCTGCCACTATAATCAACTTGATGATATAGTTTATTTGCATGAGGTGAAGCAGATATTATTCTAAAACTATTTTTTTTAAGAAAAAGCATAAGTTCTCTCTCATCCGCAAAATATAAATTCCCCTTAAAAATTGTTCCGGTTGATGATCTAACTACATTAGGATTTTTATAGTTTACAACACTATTTGTTATGATTATATAATCTACCCCTCCCCCATCAGCTGTTCTTAGAAGAGCTCCCAGGTTTCCCGGCTTTTCTATTCCGTCTAAAATCAATATAGTTGTATCTTCTTTGAGATTGATATCTTTAATATTTCCCAAAGAAAATTCTGCTATAAGTAAAACTCCGTCAGGATTATTCCTGTATGCTATAGATTCAAAAACATCTTTTTTTAGTTCAAAAAATTTTATTGAGCTGTTTAATAATTTTTCTATTATCTCCTTGGAACTTTCTGTTCTAATAAGGTCGGGAGAGTAATAAAGCTCTAATGGCTTTATACCATTATCCAAAGCTCTCAGTATCTCTCTAGAACTATCAACTATGATAAAAGGGTAGTCTTTACATCCATTTTTTATAAGTTTATGAACTCTCTTTATCTTATCATTTTTTTTACTTGAAATTATACTTCTGAATTTAGGATAATCAACACTATTTAAATTTAAATTCACGGATATACTCCTCTTTATCCTTTATCTCATCTACTGTAAATTTCCATTTAGAGATAATTTTTTTAATATATTTTTCAAAACTCTTACCAATGTTTTTGCTCCATACACTCTTTAAAACTTTTACTCTTGATACAGATCCATTTTTTGTTACTAGAATCTTAATTTTAAGATACCCCTTTAAATTTTTATATTTTCTCTTTAATATTGAAAAGTTATTATATATAGGAGCTTCCTTATTGGAAAATATTGTTCTCTCTTCTTTAGAGGAAGATTTTACATTATTTATTACCTTTTCAGAATTGGAATCATTCTTTATCTCATTACTGTCTTCTTCCTTTAAAATCTTTACACCCCTGCTAAGAGAATTATCCTTATTTACATTATTATTTTTATTTAGAAGTTTTTCCTTCTTCTCTTTCTCTTCTTCTACACCAGCTAATTTATTTGACTTTTTACCTGATAAACCCTTTAAAGATAGTTTATTTATACTCTTATCATCATCTTTTTTTGATAATTTATCTATATCATCTAAACCCTTTTTGGAAGCATCATAATTATGCTTTTTACTACCCTCTAACTTTTCTAATCTTTTTTTTACTCTTTCTAATTTTTCATCCGAAACTAAATTTTTATCCTCTTTTCTTAGATTCAAAATTTCTTTCAAAACTTTAATAGATTTTTCACTATCATTTCTTGAGTTGTATATCATATCTAGTTGGATATATGCATCTGCATACTTCCACTTATTGCTGCTATTAACTGTTTTCAAAAAAAAGATTTCAGCTTCTTCCAAATTTTTTTTACGCTTGCTGATCATACCAAGCCAAAAATATGAGTTCCCCAAATATATGCTCTTAGAGTTTTTATCTATAAAATGGTTAAAAAGCTCTATACTCTTATCATAATTTTTTATTTTGTACTCATCGTACGCTTTCTTATAGATCTCAGGAGGTTTAGATAAGATAGATGATACTGTAAAAATTAATATAAAGAGTATTGCTTTCAATCTATTCATACTATTTCTCCTAAACATTAGTAATAAACATGGCTAAAACTAAATTTTCATAAATGATCTACTTACATAAATCTAAATTTTACCAACAACAAATGATCAATAAATTATAATTGTAATATATATTTTTTTGCTCGCTAATACAAGAAATCTATAAGCTTAAAATCTTTTACTCTTCTCATCTGTAAAAACATAAAAAAGAGCCGAAAAAAATAAGATTGTAAAATCTAAGTAGTTTTTATATATTCAAAAACAAAAATGATCATCTTAAATGGGCTATTTTAAAAATTTCATATTGGGTATTCTAACGGGTATTGTTGTTATCTCCATCTACTACCTGTACACATTGAAAATAGATATTGAAAATTTAAGCGATGAATTAAACCATCTCAAAGAGAATAGAACAGTGTTCCATTCTCCGGATAATAAAAATATTGGATTGATGATAACAGAAGCAGTAAAAAAAGTTACCCCCTCGGTAGTTGGAATTAATGTAATGAAGTTTAAAGATGAGAATATAAAGAAAAAAATCAAAGACCCATTAGGATTACTGACTATTCCTCCTACTTATAAGGTTGAGAGAAAGATTAGGGAGGTTAAGAGTAACGGTAGCGGATTTATTATATCAAAAGATGGTTATCTTATTACCAATGAACATGTTATCCATAATGCTAGTGAGATTTTGGTTACAACAACAGAGGGAAATAAGTACGAAGCAACTATAATTGGTGCTGATGAGAAGAGTGATATTGCCGTTTTGAAAATAGGAGTAGATAATCATACTTTTACAAAATTTGGCAAATCAAACAAATTAAACATTGGAGAGTGGGTTCTTGCTCTTGGAAACCCTTACGGATTATTTGAATTCAACAATAAGCCATTGGTAACTTTAGGTATCATCTCAGGATTGGGTATTAACTTTGGAAACAGCAAATTTAACAATAGATTCTACACCGATATGATACAAACAGATGCTTCAATCAATCCCGGTAATTCCGGAGGACCTCTCATAAATATATTTGGAGAAGTTATAGGTCTTAATACTATGATCTATTCTGAAAGCGGAGGGGGAAGCGTAGGTATTGGTTTTGTTACACCTATTAGTAAGGTTTTGAGAATAAAAGATCAATTAATAGAAAATGGGTATGTAAATAGAGCTATAGATTATGGTTTTGAACTAATTGATATAGATAAAGATATTTCTAAAAAAATTGGAAAAACCTCTTCCAAGGGTGTTTTGGTAACTTCAGTTCATGATCACGGTTCAGCAAAAGAAGCTGGTTTTGTAGAAGGAGATATTATAGTTGCCCTGGAAAACTATAATATTGAAAATAAAGATGACATACATACTATTGTAAAAGATAGTAAAGATTTTATAGTAGGAGACTCCCTTAGGTTCATTGTAAATAGAGATGATAAAATTTATAAAATTAATATGGAACTTTTACCAATAAATAGATTAAATTAAACTATTGATATATTGGATCTAATGGTATTAATTAGACTTTTAAGAGATGTAATACTTTTTTAATTATGGTAAACAGCTATAATTAGTACAGGTGTAGTCAAGTAAATAAATATATAGGAGATGTTTAGATGCAAACACCAATGAATGGAAAGATTGTTTCGAAGATTATAAAGGAAAGTAAGCTTAAATCTGTTGGTCTTGCCAGTATAAGAGAGCTTAACAGACTTGTTAACAATATTGAAAGTGAGACATCTGAAAAATTTATCAGAATGGAGATGGGTATACCCGGTCTTGACACTCCTCAAGTAGCAATTGATGCTGAAATTGAGGCTTTAAAAAGAGGTGTTGGATCAAAATACCCTCCATTTGACGGAGTTCCTGAGGTAAAAAAAGAGATAAGTCAATTTGTTAAAAACTTTCTTAATATTGATGTTTCTCCTGCGGCATGTATGCCAACTGTTGGTTCAATGCAAGGTTGCTATATGGGTCAAATGGTTTGTACAAGAAGGATTAAAAAGCAAAATAAGATCCTTTTTATAGATCCGGGATTTCCTGTAAATAAGAGGCAAGCTAAGGTAATAGGTATTGAATCAGACAGCTTTGATATCTATGACTTTAGAGGTGAAAAGTTAAGGGAAAAACTTGAATCATACTTAAAGAGTGGTGAATTTGGAGCTCTTCTATACTCAAACCCAAACAATCCTGCATGGATAACTTTTACCGAAGATGAGTTAAAGATTATTGGTGATCTCTGTACAAAATATGATGTTATAGCACTTGAAGATCTGGCTTATTTTGGTATGGACTTTAGATCTGATTATTCAAAACCTGGCAAGGAACCTTATATACCTACTGTTGCAAGGTATACAGACAACTATATTCTTATTATATCAAGTTCTAAATCATTTACTTTAGCAGGTCAGAGAATTGGTATGACTGCAATCTCTAACAAGCTTTTTGAAAAAAGCTATCCTGATTTGGAACCATGGTTTGGCTCTGAAGATTTTGGTCACTCCTATCTGTTTGGAGCTATGTATGCTTTAACTTCCGGTGTTTCACACTCTGCTCAATATGGTTTGGCAGGAATACTTAAAGCTGTTAATAATGGTAGCTTTAATTATGTTGAAGCTATTAAGGAGTATGGAGACAGAGCATCAGTTATGAAAAGATTGTTCACTGAGAATGGGTTTCATATTGTTTATGATAAAGATGGTGACAGAAAAATTGGAGATGGTTTCTACTTTACTGTTGCCTATGAAGGTTTCAAAGGTGAAGATCTTATAGAGGAACTACTATATTACGGTATATCAGCTATATCATTGTGTACAACAGGTAGTACTAGAACTGAAGGTTTGAGAGCTTGTGTTTCTTTAACAGGTTCTGACAGATATGAAGATCTTGAAAATAGGTTGAAGCAGTTTGATTCTGATCATAAAGCAGGTAAAAGAGCTATAGATATTTTTAAATAAAATCTACTGAAAAAGACTTATTTTTAGAGATTTAATAATATTGCATGGAAAAGATAGATTGAATTTCTGTCTTTTCCATTTTTTTATTTTAAAAGTAGATCCCATTTAGGGTATCCTTTTAAAAGATTATAAATAATAAGTAACCATAGTTTAACTGTTTATCCGGTATTTAATGTAATAAATATAATGTTATATAGGATTCCCTTCCATAAGGTTCTCGAAGGGTACACCTTCCGTCTTCTATCCTCGGTCTCCTGTCTGCGTGCGTGGCACGCACAGGCAGATCCACCTCCCTCAAAACTTCAGAGTTTCGAGAAGTGAGTAATACAAGGAGTTGATTTTTTATGTGATAAGAGCCTAGAATTACTAGGTGATCCATTGCAGAAAAAATCAATGACGAAGTAATAGGAAGTTTATCGGATATTTACCAATGATTTTATCTTAAACTTTCAATATCTTCCTCACTTAAACCTGTTGAAGATTTAATAATATCTACAGAAACTCCATTTTTCAAAAGATTTTTAGCTGTTTCTATTTTACCTTTCTCAACACCTATCTCAATTCCCTCTTTTCTTCCTTTTTCCATTCCTTCTTTAAGACCTTTTTTTACACCTTTTTCCATACCCTCTTTTCTTCCTTTTTCCATTCCCTCTTTAAGTCCTTCTTCCATCCCTTTTCTATTAGCTTTGCTTATAGCGGTTCTCATAATTTCATATTGATCTCTTCTAAACTTCTCTTCAGCTTCATAAATCTCCTGTTCCTTTTCGTTTAGATACATAATATCAAGTCTTTCTACAGCTTCTGATACTTCAGGATCAACT
>PDWI01000204.1_pt1 | contig 93474 bp, 75 predicted proteins | sample 1430891 | NCBI WGS metagenome assembly PDWI01 (sample SAMN01162508, study PRJNA174530) | Oral metagenome, whole genome shotgun sequencing project. | biome: Marine environment; feature: Marine mammal; material: Swab sample of the gingival sulcus; isolation source: swab sample of gingival sulcus... | reverse complement strand
CCCTTTACTGTGCTGGAACTGAAAGTGAAAAAAAGGAAAAAATGGATTAACTGGCTACCTCAAAAATCAAATGTGCGAAAAATATTTGACACTACCGTTGCGAATTATGTTGCTCGTTTTTCTTATGGTTTCTTGTCTGTTCATAGTTCTCTTTGAGAAAATCCAGCCGTAAGCGCAACGCCGGTGGAATCAGTCTGGGCAAATGGTTGGTTATGAGGCTCATTTATTCTTATGTGCTCAATCTTGACCATTCTAAACACGTCTGAAATAGTCATTTTAACCTTAGTGTTAAAGGTCGCCTTTTTTAAGATTTTTTTCGAATAATGGTACATCATATATTCTTTTACTAACTTTATATCGAGATTAAGATGGTTTAAATAAACGTTAATATCGTTGATATAAAAATACATAGGAGCGTTTTTGTTTCCTGTCTTTTTCACATATCTGTTTGATATCTTCAAAGCTGTTTTATTGTTGCAGTCAAAAACTGCTTCCAAGATGTTGAATCTATTTTTTATTTGGGCAAAAAAGTTGTTAACATCATCTTCCTTAAAATAGTAGAAAACACCTGAGATAACGAGCATAGTTGGCAGAGTTATCTCTTTTATACCTTTGAGCCATGTATCGACATCTAAAAAAGAACTCTCAATATAGATATCGTTTTCCTGTTCTGGCATTAATCTTCTTCTTTCTGCGATAACAGGAGGTAAGTCAATTTCATAAAAGACTGCCATGTTGCTTTTAATCCTGTAATATGAGGTGTCTAACCCTGCGCCAATATTGATTATATTACATTCTTGATGGTTTTTGATAAAGTTTTTTATCTCCAAATCCATATTGTAGTATCTTGAAGCGGATGCCAGATAGTAGTACTCGTTGTTTATTTTTCTGATATTGTCCTTAGGTATTGCGTTCTCTAGCTCAATGGCTTTTTCATCAAAGAGTAGTTCCTGAAAATTTTTCGATGTATATATGTTCCCCATCAACGGGATATATAGTGTATTACTTACGCTTTGTGTTTTAATCATAGCTTCATTATATCTGTCGCTTCAAGTTTCCTATAACGCAGACCGCTCTGGCGTGAGAAACAGTTTGATCTCTTTCTTGTATAATATGTTCATTGCCGAGTCTTTTTTGCCATAAAAACAAAAGGCAAAGCAAAAGGGCCAAACACTATCCTCATTACTCACCAGAATCTTTTATCAGCATTTCTTTTCTCAGCTATAAAATACAATAGCGTTCCAAAGAATATCGTAATGAGAATCAATCCTAAACAATACATCTGTCCTTCTCTCTGGTGCTTAATGCGTCAGAACTGTAACGGGGCCTGCAATACGCCGCGAGGATTGAGTTTTGATGCAGCTTGTTTTAAGTGCAACTACAGTTGGCTTGACTGTCTGATTTAGCCCGGATATTTCATGAACATTGTGTCAATTTTTTAAAAATTGCTGATATTCCAATATACTACACAGAGAACATTACAGTGTTTACAATATCCAAAGTGTTCACCAAAGGTTAGTCCATGCGGCACCATCTTCTTTGCCTATTTTTGCAGTAATAGCGTTTACTCTTACGTAATGCAAAAAACTTCGAACCTGACACCGCCTGAACTGATGGAATATCCGGGTTAGCGGGTTGTGAGTTAGTTCAAATGATCCTTGGCTGCAACTTTCGTTAAGAACGATCATGAAACGATCCATCGTAACATTGCAGCAAGAGTATGGTTGTTTCTGATCTTTTTCGAACACTTGGATAAATGATCTGCGTACTGTTATTTCATTGTAATAAGCAGCTTTTTTGAGGTCTTCTTGTTTCTTTATATTATAGCAAAAGATCGAAAGTCAAATAAAAAACCGAAATTTTCGCCCAATTTCTTGTCAATGAAGCCAGTTCGACAAACACGTCATACAGACGTGTTTCTTTACAGATACATTACAAATTTTTGCACGCTTATATGAGGAGAACAAAAAAGTTCAATGAAAAATCTCTGCCGGTTAAAAGGAGATCGAGCAGGTTGATTTCTGGGGGGAGCTTAAGACCAGTCGTTATGCATAAATTCTTTATGGTCTGGTTTGGGGGGCTTTTCTTCGAAAAGGCGCTGTTCAAGCCATTTTTTTATCATATGAACCTCCTCTTTTACCTGAGCCAGAGCCTTACCCCGGTGGCTTACCCGGTTTTTTTCTTCCGGTGAGAGCTCTGCAAAGGTTTTTTGCAGTTCTTCGAAATAGAAAACGGGGTCATAACCAAAGCCGTTCGAACCTCTTTTCTCGTCAATGATGATGCCTTCACAGCTGCCTTCATAGGTGAGTGCGGGTCCTGAGGGAACGGCGATCGATAAAACACATTCGAAGCGGGCCGATCTGTCTGTTACACCTTGTAAGTTTTTGAGGAGTTTGGCGACATTTTCATCATCCGTCGCCTTTTCTCCGGAATATCTTGCAGAGTAGACTCCGGGCGCACCGTCGAGTGCGTTGACCACCAGCCCGGAATCATCTGCTATGGCAGGAACCCCGAGAATCCTCGCCGTATGCGAGGCCTTTTTGTAGGCGTTTTCATCAAATGTCGATCCATCCTCAACGGCCTGGGGGATGGAGCCAAAATCTTCCAGTGAGCGTATTTCGATATTTGTATCTTTGAGGATTTCCCTGAATTCAGACAGCTTGTTTTTGTTTGTTGTTGCGATGACAATCATTGACAGCATCTTTTTTTGCCCTCTTTTTTCTCAGATGTTTGTCGTATCGTTCCTGTTCACTGTAAATGCAACCACAATATGGTTGTCGATACATTCCCTTTTTTATCGATTTTTCAATGCCTTCTTTCCAGCCCTCTCGATAATCTTCATAAACGAAGGCAAGATCTTTTCTTGCGGCCAGGTCTCTGCAGATCTCTACGATAGCCTTATGGTTTTGGTATTTGCTATACAGCAGGGTCGTTGAAAAGGCTTCAAAGCCGTTGCTTTTCGCGTAATCAACGGTTTTCTCAAGACGCATTGTATAACAAAGCCTGCAACGGGAGTTTTCGTTATAGACCACCTTTCGCAAAAACTCTGTAAGGCCATATTCCGTGTTTGCGACAAGAGGTAAATGTTCCTCCTTGGACCATTCCTGCAAGGTGCTGAGACGGCGTTTAAACTCCTTGTATGGGTGGATATTGGGGTTGTTAAAATAGGCTGTTACGCTATAGGCCTTTTTTCGCAGGACATCTAACGGATAGATTGAGCATGGAGCGCAGCAGACGTGGAGAAGTGTTTTCAATGTATCGACCCTGTTGAATCTTGTTCTGTTTTTTTGCCGAGAAAGAGAGAGAATTTCACTATTCTACCACGAAGTGCTACAGAAGTAAATTTTTACACGGCCATAGCATTGACAGAATATACATTGGATGGTAAAGATCAAGCCACGGAGGAATGGCCGAGTGGTTTAAGGCGGCGGTCTTGAAAACCGTTGTACGAAAGTACCGTGGGTTCGAATCCTACTTCCTCCGCCATTTCTTTTTTGGGAGAGGTGACCGAGAGGCCGATGGTGCTCGCCTGCTAAGCGAGTGTGGGGGTCAGACTCCACCGCCCTGTACATTAAAATATTTGCAGGGGTTGTTGTTTGAGGGTTGCGGATTCGTTACGTTTCGGATGGACTCGTAAAAACTCCGATCTCCTGCGTTGTATCGTCGATTCGTCGTACTAGATGTACCGTTAAATCGACGATTCCTGCACTACGCTTGTTGATAGCGAAGTTTTTCCTCAGCCCATCCAGGGCCAATCGATGACTTTTTAAAACCATCAAGAAAGCAAACCTTGCAAAAGCGAATTTCCCGGTTTTTTTAGTGGTCGACTACCTTTTCTGCGGAATCCTGCGAAACCAATTCTTGGCAGGTAAAGAAGCAGGGATGGCCGGGTATTGTTCTCTCGGGTTGTAATCTCTACCTGTCTGCCTGTAATAGCCCATCATGCAGGATAAGACGGCGATCCATCTGTTCGGCCAGCGTTGTGTTATGTGTGACCATGACAACGGTGAGCCCTTTTTCCCGACACAGTTTTTGCAGTAAAGAAAAGACAATATCTCCGGCCCGATTATCCAGATTGCCGGTAGGTTCGTCGGCAAGCAGCAGGACCGGCTCCATGATCAGGGCCCTGGCCAGGGCGGCCCGTTGCTGTTCGCCTCCAGAGAGCTCGGCAACCTTATGGTTTTGGCGGTGCGAGAGTTCGACCTCATCGAGCAGTCTCCTGGCTCTCTGGGTATATTCCTGCCTGTTGAGGCCTGCGATGCGGGCCGGCATCGCAACATTTTCAATGGCTGTGAAATCTGGCAGCAGATGATGAAACTGGAAAATAAAGCCAAGAGAGCTGTTTCGAAAACTGGCCAGCTCTTTTGCCGATTTTCCAAGAAGCGAGGATCCTCGAAAGAAAAGATCACCGCTGCTTGGTTTATCGAGCGTTCCCAGCAACTGTAAAAGCGTGGTTTTTCCAGAGCCGGAAGCCCCGACGATGGCGGTCATGCTGGCCTCGTACAGGGCAAGGTCGATCTGGCGCAGGACGCTGAGGGTCTCGCTTCCCGTTTGATAGCTCCTGGTGATGCTTTGCGCCTCAAGAAGTGGAGTCATCAGGAGAGCACCTCCGCCGGCTCGACAGATGATGCCTTCCAGGAAGGGTAGAGAGTCGCAAGCAGGGTTATGACTATTGCGCTGACGGCAATGATGGTTACGTCCATGGGCAGCACCTTGATCGGTAATGTGGTCATTGGATAAACGTTCGAGGGCAGCTCAATGAACTGATAGCGGGAAAGCAGCTCGCAGAGCCCGAGGCCTCCGACAACACCGAGCACGGTTCCTGTGAAGCCGATAACCAGGCCCTGAAAAAAAAAGATCTTCATGATCGAGGCCGACGTCGAGCCGAGGGATTTGAGGATGGCAATATCCCTGTTTTTTTCCATGACCACCATAATAAGGGCGCTGATGATATTGAGTGCCGCCACAAGGATAATCAGGGCCATTGCGATAAACATTCCTATCTTTTCGAGTTTCAATGCTGCGAAAAGATTGTGGTTCATCCGCATCCAATCCTTGGCCAGAAAGCCGATACCGAGTTTTTCCTCTATCTGTACAGCAACCTCGCTGGCACGTTCAATAACCTTGTCTTGTATGCGTATTTCTATACCGTGGGCGACATCATCTATACCGAGAAATTTTTGCACGTTAGCAAGCGACATATAGGCCATAGAGGAGTCGTATTCGTAACTTCCGGTCTCAAAAATACCGCAGACCCTGCATGTGGTTATCTTGGGAATGATACCCATTGGAGTGAGGGGGCCGGAAGGGGAGATCAGGCGCAACTTCCCACCAATGTCAACATGCAGGCTGGATGCCAGATTTTTCCCGAGGATGATGGCAGGCAGGCTGCCTGTGCCTTGAAGATCGTCGATCTTGCCGACGACCATCTGTTTGGGCAGGGATATCACCTCCTCTGCCGTCATCGTCTCGATGCCACGAAGAACAATGCCACTGCCACCTCTGCTACTGCTGACAAGTGCCTGAGTATAGAGATAGGGCGTTGCCCCGACCACGTTGTTGACCGTAAGGATTTCGTCTCGCAGATGCCGATAATCGTGGATAGAGCCACCGTATTGCTGGACGATAATATGGGAGTTGATGCCAATAATCTGGTCCCTCAGGCCCGTTGTAAAGCCGGAATACACGGCAAGAACGGTGATAAGGGCGATGACCCCCACGGTAATGCCAGCAACCGAAATCAACGAAATCAGGGAGATAAAACCATGTCTGTGTTTGGCCCTGAGATATCTCAGAGCAACGAAATATTCAAACTTCAAGCCCACTCCCCTCTATTTTTGGTGCTGTCATTTCTTTTCTTCCGCCGCCTGTTGAACCGCTTCAGGCTTAAGATGTGGAAAGAGGATGACGTCTCGGATCGAAGGTGAATCGGTCAAAAGCATCACAAGACGGTCTATGCCGATACCCTCCCCTGCCGCCGAGGGCATACCATATTCAAGGGCTCGGACGTAGTCACGATCAAGTTCTGGATGAATCTCCTGGTCATCTCCGCGGTCTGCGATCTGTTTCTCGAAGCGTTGCAGCTGATCTGCCGGATCGTTGAGCTCACTGAAGCCGTTGGCCAGTTCTCTACCGGTTATGAAAAGCTCAAAACGATCCGTTACCTCCGGATTATCGTCGTTTCTCCTGGCCAGCGGCGATACCTCTGTGGGGTACGAGGTGATAAATGTCGGGTTGATCAGTTTTTCCTCGACAAGGGCTTCAAACAGCTCGGTCTTGGCCTTTCCTGCACCAGCCGAAGGGTCAAGCGTAATGCCCCGCTCTTTGGCGAGCGTGATCAGTTTTTCCCCGTTTTCAAGGACATCTTTTTGCAGGCCGCCAATCTGGACCAGCGCCTCATCCATGGTCAGCCTGGTCCAGGGAGGAGACAGATCAACCTTGTGGCCCTGATAGCTGATCTGTTGGGAGCCAACGACCTTTTGACAGATTGAGGAGAGCATCTCTTCGGTCAACCCGATCAGGTCATCATAGGTTGCGTATGCCTGATAAAATTCGAGCATTGTGAATTCGGGGTTGTGTCGGGAAGAGAGCCCCTCATTGCGAAAATTCCGGTTGATCTCAAAAACCCGTTCAAAGCCACCAACCAGAAGCCTTTTCAGATGTAATTCCGGTGCGATACGCAGGTATAAATCCATATCCAGGGCATTATGATAGGTCTGAAAGGGCCTGGCCGCGGCTCCCCCCGGGATGACGTGCATCATGGGGGTTTCAACCTCCATAAAGTCTTTTTTCGTCAGATACTCGCGGATCAGACGAATGATTTCCACCCGTTTTTTAAAGGTGTCCCGGGTCTTGGGGGTGACAATAAGGTCGACATAACGTTGGCGGTAACGGGTCTCAACGTCGCTGAGCCCATGCCATTTATCCGGCAGCGGGCGAACGGCCTTGGCTATCATGACCAGATTGTCTGCCTTGATGGAGAGCTCCCCAACCTTGGTTTTGAAGAGTACGCCCTCAACTCCGACGATATCGCCGATATCCCACTTGGAAAACCCGGCAAAGAGAGAATCTCCGATGCCATCCTTTTTGACATACACCTGTATCTGCCCGCTGCGGTCAGCAATGGTAAAAAAAGCCGCCTTGCCAAATTTCCGGAGTGCCATCACCCGGCCCGCGACAGAGTAACGAAGATCGCCCTCTTCCTGCTGTTGGGGGGCAAGGGGCGTTCCTTTGGGCAGAAGCTCTGCTACGGTATTGACAGGTTTGAAGCGGTTATTATAGAGGCTGAAGCCAAGATCAGATAAGGCAGATGCCTTCTCCTTACGTTGGGCAATACTTTGATTGTCTTCACTCATAGTTGACGATTACTTTCTAACGTATTGAAATTGATTGATTTTATTTTTCCTGTACAGGAAAATACTCCCGGTGTCTGTGCGGTGACAGAGCACGACGTTTCTCTAACTGATCATTGTAGCGAGAGCGTTGTACAGGGACGCTGAGAGCATCAATATCCCCAGAGCAGGCTGTTCTTTATCCACCCTTTGAGTCCAGACTCGTGTTCAACATAACACCACCCCGACTGTCTTTTCAGGGTCTTAAAGACAACACCATATTTCGCTTGAGCTATAATTTCACTGGAGAGACTTGGTTTTTTACGGATATTGATCTGCTTGTTGTTGTGTCTGTTGGCCTTCACTACAACGTGGGGGCTGTTATGGATAAGCGACTCATGTATCCACCCGGAATCTTTTTCAAAATCCTGGACCTTTATCCAGCTTCCCTTCTTTTGTATGACCTTGAGGGGGAAACCTTGGTCAAATTCCCAAAGAATAGCATAATTGGTACCTGGCCCCTCTCTGAGATGTACTTTTTCTCCCTTGATGCTGACCATTTCTGCACGGGAGATTCCGGCAAGAAAAGAAAAAAAAGCCAGAGAAAGAAGGAGTGTATAGAAGGAAAAGCCGATGTGTTTTTTTGTGGAAGTTGGCTGCATCATAAAGAATCCTCTACAAGAATTGAATCCGACGTTATTCACCGAGTATCTTACTGATAACCCGCTCAAGGTCGTCGGGTGAATAGTATTCTATTTCTATCTTGCCTCTATTACCATTTTGGGCAATGACAACCCTGGAATGAAGATGGTTTGTCAGCCTGTTGGTGAGCGCCCTGGCATATGAGCCGGGGATGGCCTCCCTGTTCTGCCTGCTCTTGGAGGATTCCCTGTACACATGCTTTTTGCTGCTGAACGCTCGAACAAGACCTTCTGTCTGTCTGACAGACAAGCCCTTGTCAATGACCTGGTCACGCACCTCCTGCAGGGCCTCCGGATCATTGACCATTTTTACCAGAGCCCTGCCATGTCCCTCCGAAAGACGGCCTTGACTGATGTCTTCCTGTATGGCTGGTGGCAGTTTTAACAGTCGCAGCAGGTTGGTGATCGTGGATCGTTTTTTGCCAACCTTTGTTGCTGTCTTTTCCTGGGTATAACCAAAGCGGTCGATGAGTTTCCTATAGGCCTGTGCTTCTTCAAGGGGATTTAAGTCGGTACGCTGAACGTTTTCTATCAGGGCAAGCTCAAGGAGCGAATCATCATTTTCAACATCTCTGACCACAACCGGTACCACCTGTAAACCGGCAAGTTTTGATGCCCGCAGCCGGCGCTCTCCGGCAATAAGCTGATAGCCGCCCTCTTCGCTGGTCTTTACAATAAGGGGCTGTATGATACCGTTTTGTTGTATTGAGGCAGAGAGTTCTGCAAGACGTTCTTCGTCGAAGTCACTTCTTGGCTGATGCTTGTTCGGATGGATGTCCTCTATCTTGCATTCAAAATAGGTCTCTGTCTCTTCGCCAAAAAGGGCGCCAACACCAGCCCCTAAACCCTTCTTCTTTGTCATTTTTTGTACCGTTGTTTGTTGAGGAATTCCTCTGACAGGGCCTTGTACGCCTGGGCCCCTGTAGAGGAGGCATCGTAGACAAAAATAGGCTGCCCGTGGCTGGGGCATTCGCTGAGGCGGACGTTTCTTGGAATAACGGTAAGAAAGAGCTGGTCGGCGAAGTGGTTTCTGATCTCCGCGGCAACCTGATAGGTCAGCCTGTTTCGTTTGTCAAACATAGTCAAAAGAAGGCCTTCTATATACAGATCCTTGTTAAAGGTCTTTTTCACCGAGCGAATCGTTTTTACCAGTTGCGCCAGACCCTCCATGGCAAAGTACTCACATTGCATCGGCACCAAGACAGAATTGCTTGCCGTCAGGGCGTTTATCGTGAGCAGGCCAAGCGAAGGTGGACAATCTATAAGGATATAATCGTAATCCCCGCGAAGAGGTTGCAATACATTTTTCAGAAGACCTTCCCTCTTTTCGAGGTCGATAATTTCAAGTTCCGCTGCGACCAGGTCGATACCTGAAGGTATCACATCAAGATTACGAATGCTGGTTGCAGCGCGGACCTGTCTGGCCTGGTAATCGGCTGAATAACAGTGGTAGAGATGCGCCTCGGCCTTTTTCACGTTCACACCAACCCCGGCGGAGGCATTTCCCTGGGGATCCGAGTCAACAAGAAGTGTCTTTTTCCCTCTCAGGGCAAGCGCAGCAGCAAGGTTTATGGCGGTTGTCGTTTTACCGACGCCGCCTTTTTGATTGGCAACGGCTACCGTTTTGGCTGTCTTTGGCATATGCACTACATCCTCCTTTCGCGCAAGATTAATCCTTTTACCGACAAATGTCTTGCAAAATTCTTGTTTCCTTTCCCCGGGAGGTACTTTTTTTGAGGGGCATCTCTTTTTTCTGTCGTTTTGGGGCAAGTTCCGTTAAGTTTGTTCGAGTTGTACGCTTCAGACAGGTCATCCTTTGGGATGACCTCTATTTCTCATCACAGAGCCAGATGTTTCACGTGAAACATTGGGCGAGGGGGCAGGCATGCAGACTGATTTTTTGGTTGTCGGCAGCGGGATTGCGGGTTTGTCGTTTGCGTTGAAGGCATCGAGCCTGGGCAAGGTGATCGTGGTGACCAAAAAGGAAAAGGCCGATACCGCGACGAATCTTGCGCAGGGAGGGATCGCTGCGGTGTTGCATTCTGAAGACAGCCTGGAGCAACATGTACAGGATACGCTTGTCGCCGGTGACGGGCTGTGTGATGAGGAGGTGGTTCGTTTTGTCGTCGAAAATGGCCCGGCTCGCATTCGTGAGCTTGTGGAGATGGGGGTGCGTTTTGCAAAGGGCAAAGACGGTCGTTTGAGTCTGGCCAGGGAGGGGGGGCATTCCGCGCGGCGTATTGCCCATGCCTACGATTTAACAGGGAAGGAGATAGAAAGGGCCCTGCTCGGTCAGGTCGCAGAAAATGGTAACATTCGATTGCTGGAAAATCATATGGCTGTTGATCTCCTTGTTTATGAAGAGGATGGACAACAACGTGGGTGTGCCGGGGCTTATGTCTTGGGGCCTGAGGGGGACATCCTGAGGATCATTGCCAAAAAGACAGTTCTTTGCACCGGCGGGATTGGCAAGGTGTATCTGTATAGCAGCAATCCTGATATCGCAACGGGGGATGGTATTGCCATCGCAGCCCGGGCCGGAGCGAGGATCGCAAGTATGGAGTTTGTACAGTTTCATCCGACCTGTCTGTATCACCATGAGGCGAAAAACTTTCTTATTTCAGAGGCGGTTCGTGGAGAAGGTGCCTATCTCATCAATGCCAAAGGTGAGCGGTTTCTGCAGCAGTATGAACCGGAGAAAATGGAGCTGTCAACCCGAGACAAGGTGGCTCGGGCTATTGATTCGGAAATGAAAAAAACCGGAAGGGATTGTGTCTACCTGGATATTCGTCATCGGGGGCGGGCGTATCTTGAGAAGCGATTTCCGACCATATTCAATAAGTGCCTGTCGCTGGGTATTGATATATCCGAGAAACCAATTCCTGTGGTCCCTGCAGCCCATTATCTTTGTGGAGGTGTAGAGACAGATTTGCAGGGAAGGACCTCTATTCGCCATCTTTTCTGTCTTGGTGAATGCGCCTGCACCGGTTTGCACGGTGGCAATCGGTTGGCCAGCAACTCTTTGTTGGAGGCGGTTGTCTTTGCCGATGCGGCCTTCCAGGAATGTAAAAGAACCTTTGGGGACTTGCTCCTCCACGATGTGAATACCGGACTCAGAGACGAGGAAAAAGGCAAGAATCCGGTTGATGAAGAAATTCTAATAAATCATAACTGGGATGTTATACGGCGGACGATGTGGAACTATGTCGGTATTGTCAGAAAAAAACCTCGATTACTCTTAGCAAGACAGAGAATTGTCGAGATTAAAAAAGAGGTTGATGGGCTGCTGAAAAACTACCGGTTTGAGCATAATATGTTGGAATTGCGTAATATTTTGATCGTAGCTCTGCTCGTGATCGATGCCGCAGAAAGGCGTACAACGTCGGTGGGACTGCACTATATTATTGACAGGTAAGGGCGTATAGCTGATAGCCTTACTATTTGAAATTATTTATCATTTTGAACAATATCTGAAAGGGCTTGCTCATTGTTCCCTGGTAAATTATCCTCTCCAGGTCTGATGAAGGAGTACCTGATTCTGTAAGTCGTTATTTTTTGTGTTTATCTGTCGTTATCTGTTACACAGCTTTTTTTAAGACAAAGGACGAAAAAGAGATCGTGAAGTTACAGGATGTGCCCCAGGAAAAAGGCCTCATTAACGGACATCTTGAGGTCACCTACGCGGTTGGCGAAGATGGTCGCTATGTGCTGGAGCCCAGCTCGGGTTGGGAGGCAAAAACCATTGCCCTGCATCAGGCCTGGGAGGTTATAGAGGCAAAGCTGCAGGAGACATTGCTGGCCGTTCAACGGGGAGAGCGGAGTCCACTTGCCTACTATATGGTGAAAAATCAAATGGATATAAAACTCCTTGCCGAGTATTCGGGCATAAGCCGCTGGCGGGTGAGGTTACATCTTATGCCAGCTGTGTTTACAAGACTGCGCTCGAAGACGTTATCCCGGTACAGTTCGCTCTTTGATATCAGTGTTGAAGAGCTGCAGCGTGTTCCCGAATCGCCGGCCCTCCCGCAGGAATACCTTGAATATAAACAGAAAGTCGATCGTGAAAATTAATTTTACCCATAGGCAGTTTTCCCACTGCGAAAGCGGGGTTACGGCCAACCTTCTCAACCATTATGGTTTTCCCTGTTCCGAGGCGATGGCCTTTGGTATCGGCAGCGGTCTTTTTTTTGCCTATTTTCCGTTTGTCAAACTGAACAATCTGCCCCTGGCAGCGTTTCGTTCCAGCCCGGGATCAATCTTTAAAAAGGTAACAAAACGTCTTGGCATTCAGGTAAAAATGCAGGCCTTTCGCGATCAGCGCCGGGCTGAGAGGAGGCTGGATGAGCTTTTGGAGAGTGGGCATCCTGTTGGTGTCCAGACCGGGGCCTATTGGCTGCCGTATTTTCCTCCGGCCTATCGTTTTCACTTTAACGGGCATAACCTGGTCGTGGTAGGACGTGAAGGAGATGGGTATCGTATCAGTGATCCGGTTTTTGAGGAGATGGTCTACTGTTCGGGAAAAGACCTTACCAAGGCCCGTTTTTCAAAGGGAGCTCTGGCCCCGAAGGGGAAAATTTACTATATTACCTGTATGTCAAATCACCAGTTTGACCTTGAAAAGGCTGTTACAAAAGGCATAGAAGAGGTCTACAGACGCATGCTTGCCCCTTTTCCGCTTATCGGAGTCAGGGGGATACGATTTTTGGCCAGGCGGATTGCTCTCTGGCCCGATACACTGGGCAAAAAACAGGCGATATTGCATCTTGGCCATCTCATACGGATGCAGGAGGAAATTGGCACAGGCGGCGCTGGTTTTCGTTTTATTTTTGCCGCATTTCTCGAAGAGGCAGCCACTGTTCTGAATAACAGCTCTCTCAAGGATTTGTCCGAACAGTGTACAGAGATTGGTGATCAATGGAGAAACTTTGCCTTGAACGCCTCACGAACCTGTAAAGACAGAGCCGTGGTTGGAGGTGGCAGTTTCCTTGATCTCTCCGAGCAGCTTCAGGCCTGCGCCGACAGGGAGAAACATCTTTTCAAAGGCCTTGGTTTGGCACTTCATCCGACCTCCGCGTGTTAAGTTCATGAAAAAGGGCAGAACAGAGTATGCCATTGAGATAGAAGATCTTAACAAGGTCTATCCGGGGGCCGGGGAGCCCGCTTTGCAAGCCTTTTGTCTGGCGGTCGAGAAGGGGAGCCTTTTGGGCCTTCTCGGTCCGAACGGGGCGGGCAAAACGACCCTTATCTCCATTCTCTGTACCCTGCAGCGATACGATAGTGGAAGGGTGATGGTCTGCGGCTATGATGCGAAAAAAGAGGCATCGAAAATCCGTAGACGTATTGGTCTTGTCCCGCAGGAGATCGCCCTCTATCCGTCACTTACGGCCCGCGAAAATTTGAGGTATTTTGCCCGGATCCAGGCAATAGAGCGTCTTGGGCCGCGGATTGTTGAGTGCCTTGAGATAGTGGGGCTTTTGGAAGCGGCAGATCGATTGGTGTCCGAGTTTTCCGGGGGGATGAAAAGGCGTCTGAATCTGGCCGTTGCCCTTCTCCACGAACCGGAGATTCTTTTTCTTGATGAACCGACGGTCGGCGTTGATCCACAATCGCGCAAACTGATCTTTGACCGGCTGAGGTATCTCAACGGCAGAGGTGTCACCAGCATCTATACCTCGCATCATATCGAGGAAGTCCAGCGGCTTTGCAGCAGTGTCGCGGTTATGGACAGGGGCGTGCTTCTTGTTCATGACAGACCCGAGGTGCTCGTACGCCAGGGTGCCGGCCACCAGAACCTTGAGGAGCTTTTTATCAGCCTTACCGAAGAACAGGAAGAAGGCGGGCCCGAGTAATTGGTCTTTGCGCAGGTTGGGTTTGCATTACCGAGCCTTTTACGACAAAAGGCTTTGAGACAGGAGCATCAACGACGAGGAGCCCCCAGGGAAGATATGCAGATACTGGTACATATGAGCAAAGAGCTGTTGTTGTTGCGCCGTGATAGGGCCGGGCTCTGTATGCTGTTTCTTATGCCCGTGCTTCTTGTCCTTATCCTGTCTCTCATCCAGGATAATCTCTTCCGCGCCAATGGACAAATGGCCGTCCAGGTGCTGTTTGTCAATCTGGATATGGGCCCGTTTGGCCAAAAGCTTGCCGACACCATTGCGCAGCATGGAGCCCTTGAACTCGTCAGTGATATCGAAGGTGAGAGGATTACGGCCGAGGATGCCAAAAAAATCGTGGCTCAGGGCGATTTCCATTTTGCCGTTATTGTGCCCCGGGAGTTCAGCAAAGAGATTGACAGATCAATACAGAATGCCAGGAAGGGTGCGTGGAAAAAGCCGGAAAACGGGCAAATATTGCAGACGGAAGGGGTGCTTTCTATTCTTTTTGACCCGGCTGTTCGTGGTATTTACCGAACCGGTGTCTTTAACGGATTGCGACTGGCTGTCGCCGGGCTTGAAATGCAGATCAAAACCCATCTGTTTGCTCAGATCCTCAAAGGAGAGCTGAAAGATCTTCCAGGAAACGTCGGGATGCCGGTTGAGAGAAGGTTTCAGCAAACCAGCGCAACCCCTGGAGAAGACGAGGCCTCCTGGCAGCCTTTTGTGGCGGTTCGTGAAGTTCAGTCACGTCCAGATCCGTTTACCAGGCTCCCCAGTTCGGTACAGCAGAATGTTCCGGCATGGAGTCTTTTTGGTATGTTTTTTATTGTCATCCCCTTGTCTGGAACCCTGCTTCGTGAGCGGCAGGAAGGAACTCTGCAACGTCTTATGTCTATGCCGACCAGTGGAATCAGCCTGCTTTTAGGCAAGGTTTTTGCCTATCTTGTTGTCTGTCTTGTACAATTTGTGTTGATGTTGATGGTTGGCTTGTTTATCCTGCCGATGCTCGGAACCCCGGTCCTTGATCTTGGAAATTCTCCTGCGGCGCTCTTTTTTGCGGCATTAAGCTCGGGGCTTGCAGCCTGCGGTTTTGGAATACTGGCTGGGGTTCTGGCGAAAAGCTATACCCAGGTTTCGGTACTGGGTTCGATCCTGGTGGTCCTTATGGCGGCGCTGGGTGGAATTATGGTACCGGTATACGTGATGCCACAGATAATGCAGAAGTTAAGCGTCATTTCCCCGCTTGGCTGGGGACTCAGCGCTTTTCTCGACATCTTTGTACGTGATGGCAGCCTGTCGACGATTGCGCCCTATCTCTGCAGGCTGCTTCTGTTTTTTATTGTCTGCACAGGCCTTTCTGCGCTTTGCTGGCGTCGTTCGGCAGGTCTGGAGTAAAAGGGAACTGGAGAGGGAGAAGAGGAACAATGCAACAGAGTTTTGAGCATGAGTTGGTAGAGCTTGTTATGGAACATTGTAAGGTCAGGGGTGTTCAGGCAGAAGATGTTGATCTCGATCTCCCTGTCGTTGGTCCTGGATCCCCTCTTGACCTTGATTCTCTGGATGCCCTTGAGGTTGTGGTTGCGGTGCAAAATAAATACAAGGTTCGTATAGGCGGAGAAGAAGCAAGTCGAAAAGTTCTCAGATCGTTTCACAGCCTTGCAGATTTTATCAAGACCCACCAGAAAGAGGCCGTTTCTTAACCCAGATTTCTGCTGAGAAATAGAGATCGGATACGCTCCCAGAGCAAATATGTGCTGTGAAGAGATCAGATCCTTTGTTCTCTGGATATCTAACAATAAAAAAAAGGGATTATCCGTTTGCCGGATAATCCCTTCACTCGATGGCGTCCCCAACCGGATTCGAACCGGTGTTGTCGCCGTGAAAGGGCGATGTCCTGGACCTGACTAGACGATGGGGACGAACACAACATTCTATGGTGGGTCGTGCGCGGCTCGAACGCGCGACTCTCTGATTAAAAGTCAGATACTCTACCAACTGAGTTAACGACCCATAGAGGGAGTTTTATACAAAACCCTGGAACCCCTGTCAATACTTATTTTACCTTTGCTCTGTCTCGAATTTCAGCTTATCGGCTGCAGAGAAAACCGATCGTTTCGTACCGCAAAAAACCTCCAGAGAAAAGGTGTTGAGGTTCTCCCGCTTACCGGGTATCCTTCCCAGATTGTGTTATATTGCCTCTGCAAGTGGCGGCTCAGCCGTCTGTGACAGACGAGAAGTTGAGTATAATTGAATCTTACAACCGACGAAGAACCATGGGCTTTTTAAAGGGCAGCGCCAGTTTTGTGCGTTTTCAGGTGGTAGGCGAGTTGCCTGAAAATGAAATGGATTTTATTGCCGATAGAATAATGGCCTTTGCCTTTCAGGATATCGACGACACCTACGATGAGTATTCGATCGGCTGGGTCTCTGTTCTGAATATGTTTGATGCACAGTTTCGTTACGCCTCTTACGTTGCCGGGGACTGTATCACGATGGCGCTTCGGGTCGACGAAAGAAAGGTTTCTGCTGCGATACTCAAGAAAATGACGCAAAAAGAAGAGGAACGGGTGCGACGCGAAAAGGGGCTTGCCCGCCTGAGCAGATCCGCGAAAACCCAGATAAAAGAGCGCGTTCGCAGTGAATTGACCAAAAAGGCCCTGCCTGTTCCGTCCCTGTACGAGATCTGCTGGAATCTGTCAACCTCGACCCTGCTCTTTTTTTCAACAAACAAGAAGGCCCAGGTTCTGCTCGAGGATTTTTTTCAGGAGAGCTTTGGCCTGCTTCTTCGCCAGCAGATTCCTTATACCCTGGGAGAGTCAATGCTCGATGACGATAAAAAGGCCTTGCTTGAAGGGATCAGGCAGGATGTCTTCAGCGTCTAGCCCTGTTTTGGGCAACGTAAGGTTTTTCGGAACCCTGGGCAAGAGAGATCTTCTTTTGCAGGGTGACGATTCCGTAGACATCAAGCAGAGAGAAAATTGAAAAAAAGAACATTGTACTTGCCCGAAGAAGGGATCCTCAAGCTGCTGTAAGCAATGATATGTTTGCAGCCCGAGGGCTGTCAACGTCTCCGTTGGGATAGAGAGAAATTATGGATCTGGTCGATATCATCGCCGAGAAGAGGTTTCTTGGTCAGGAGTTTTTAACCTGGTTGTGGTGGAAAAGTGAGGAGCGGGGCGGCAGTGTCTCCGTCGATGGCAGGGATATCAGCGTTGTCTTTGAAAAGCATATGCTGCTCGAGGTCGGTGAAGGTGAACAGACCGAAAAAATTGTCTGTACCGGGCTGCAGGCAGAGTTGCGGGAGGCTCGGACCGGCCTGCAAATGGGTAAGAAGCTTGAACAGGCCCGTATTGTCATTGGCCAGGGCCAGCATGAATACGCCTGCACCTTGACCGGTTCTCTGCTTGAGTTTCGTAATGTCAAGCTGCCGACAAGTGGAGATTCTGAATTTGCCTCAATGGAGAACCCGGAAGAGCAAGAGGGGGCAATTCTGGAGAGGGTGTTTCTCATCGAAGAGCTTACCCGAATTGTCGATGGCCTTTTGAAAACATTTCTCGAGCTGCGCACTTCAGCGTCCTGGCCGGAGGAGCTTGCAAGGATCCGCCGGTGGGTTGGTTCGGCCGCTGCCAGCTGATTCGGCGATGAACCGTTTTTTCTGTGGCTGTTGCACTTTTAATACACGACAAAAAATATGGAACTTGAAACAGTGATAGGGCTGGAGGTTCATGCCCAGCTTCAGACAAAAACCAAGATTTTTTGCGGCTGTTCTACGGCCTTTGGCGCCCCGCCAAACAGCCAGACCTGTCCGGTTTGCCTGGGGTTGCCCGGGGTTCTTCCGGTCCTGAACAGAGAGGTGGTTCGCTCTGCGATTATGCTGGGGCTGGCGACCAGGGCCAACATCAACGCCTATAGCCAGTTTGCCCGCAAGAACTATTTTTATCCCGACCTGCCCAAGGGCTATCAGACCTCCCAGTTTGATCTGCCGATCATCGGTTCAGGTACGATTACCATTGAGCTGGATGGGAATGCCAAGGATATCGGCATAACCCGTATTCATATGGAAGAAGACGCCGGGAAATTGATCCATGACGAGGTTGAGCCGGTATCCTACGTTGACCTCAACCGCACCGGAACCCCTCTATTGGAGATTGTCTCAGAACCGGATATGCGCAGTCCTGAAGAGGCCATCGCCTATTTGAAAAAGCTCCATGCCATTGTGCGCTATCTGGGCATCTGTGATGGAAATATGCAGGAGGGCAGTTTTCGCTGTGATGCCAACATCTCGCTGCGGCCAGTCGGTCAGGAGGAGTTTGGGACACGGACCGAGCTGAAAAATATGAACTCCTTTCGGCATGTCCTGCACGCCCTTGACTACGAGGTTAAACGACAGCGGGATATACTGCTCGATGGTGGCGAGGTGGTGCAGGAGACCCTGCTCTGGAATCCGGATAAGAACTGTTCTGAGTCGATGCGTGGCAAGGAAGATGCCCATGATTACAGGTACTTTCCGTGCCCGGACCTGGTGCCGGTTGAAATCAGCAAGGCCTGGATAGATGAGGTCGCCGAGCAGCTTCCCGAATTGCCCGATGAGAAACGGGCTCGTTTTTTGGCGGATTACCAGTTGCCGGAATACGATGCCCAGCTTCTTACAGAAGATCGTCGAGTGGCCGACTATTTTGAACGGGTGGTTGCCGCCGGGGCCCGGCCGAAAAAGGCATCGAACTGGATAATGACCGAGCTGCTGCGTGAGCTTAAAGGCGAAGATATTACCAGCTGCAAGGTTACGGCCGAGGCGCTGGCCTCGCTTCTATTAATGGTCGAGCGCAGCACAATCAGCGGTAAAATAGCCAAGACCGTCTTTGCTGAGATGATGAAGTCAGGGGAGGATCCTGAAGTCATTGTTCGTGAAAAAAAACTTGTCCAGGTCTCAGATGAGACTGAGTTGATGACAATGGTCGAAGAAATCGTCTCCGAAAATGCCGCTCAGGCAGAGGAGTTTCGTGGGGGAAAGACAAAAATTCTCGGCTTTTTTGTCGGGCTGTTGATGAAAAAGACCAAGGGCAAGGCAAATCCGAAGCTGGCCAACGAACTCTTCATCAAGGTGCTCTCTGAATAGACGAAACAGGGGGGTGGGTTGGAAAAAAGCAAATGGCAGGAAAAGGGTGCCGGGCACAGGGGCCGCTTGCGTGACAGATTCCTGAGCTCGGGTCTGGAGGGGCTGTCTGATGCCGAGATCCTTGAGCTTTTACTGACCTTTGGTACCCCGAGAAAGGACTGCAAACAATCGGCCAGAGACCTGCTCAAACACTACGGTTCCTTTGCCGCTGTGCTTGATGCGCCGCTTTCGGCGCTGCAAAATTTTGAGGGGATAGGTCCTAAAAACGCCTTTGCCCTGACCTTTATTCAGGCCGTTGCCCGCCATTATCTGAAAGAGAGGATCAGGGGCAAATCCTATCTGCACTCTGCAAGGGAGGTGGTCGATTATCTGCGTCTTGCCATGCGCGGCCTGAAGATTGAGGTCTTCAAGGTTGTTTTCCTCGATGCAGCGCACGCTGTGATTGACAGTGTTACCGTTTCCGAGGGGACCCTCAATGTCAACACCGTATATCCGCGGGAGATCATAAAAAAGGCCGTTCATTACCACGCGGCGGCCCTGGTGCTTGCCCATAACCACCCTTCCGGCTCGCTGAAGCCTTCAGAGCAGGATCTGCAGCTGACCAAGACCCTGTTTTTGCTCTGTCGCTGTATGCAGATACAGCTGCTTGACCATATCATTATCGGTGACGGCTTTTTCAGTTTTGCCGATGAGGGCCTGATGGCTGGCATCGAGGAGCAGTGTGCCGGCGCACTGCGCTCTTTAGCTGCTTCAACGGATCGAGTGTAGAGAAATTGTCATCACTCTATATCCATATCCCTTTCTGCCTCCGCAAATGCAACTATTGCGCCTTTGATTCGACCGTCGGTTCCCGGGCGCTTCGTTCTGTCTATCTGTCGGCACTGAAAAAAGAGCTGCAAGGCCTTGCTGCTCAGCAAAGGCTGCTTTCGACAATATTCTTTGGCGGAGGGACGCCTACCAGCTATTCGGCAGACGAGCTGGTCGATCTGATCGCTTTGGTCAGAGACTGCTTTCCCGTGGCTGCGGATGCTGAGATCAGCCTTGAAGCGAACCCCGGAACCGTCGATGAACGTTATCTGGAAATCCTCCGGGCCTCTGGAGTGAACCGGCTCTCTTTGGGCGTACAGTCCTTTGACGATCAGCTCCTCGGCCGCCTTGGCCGACTGCATAGCGGCGCTGAGGCCCGGAAGGCTGTTCTTGCCGCACAGGCCGCTGGTTTTACCAATATCAATCTGGATCTGATGAGTGCTCTGCCGGGGCAGGATGCTCTGCTGTGGCAAAGAGACCTCGAGCAGGCCCTCGCTCTTCGGCCACAGCATCTGTCCCTGTATCAGCTGACTATCGAGGAAAATACACCTTTTGCCCTGTTGGCGCACCAGCGTCGCCTGCAGCTTCCCGAAGAAGAAGAGATCCTCGAAATCGATGAGATGACCAGTCGGCTTACCAGATCTGCCGGTTTCAGCCACTACGAGATATCCAACTACTGCCGCGAGGGTTTTGCCTGCCGGCACAATATCAACTATTGGGAAAATGGCAGCTATCTTGCCGCTGGTGCCGGTGCCGTCAGTTTTCTGGGTGGCTTGCGGCAGCGGCGGGTGGCGGATCCCGGCATCTACGCGGACAGGGTTATGCACGATCTCAGTCCGGTGGTGGAAGAGGAGTCTCTGGCCCCTGAACGTTCGTTCTGTGAGACGGTGATCATGGGCCTGAGGATGCGCCGTGGGGTCAGTCTGAAACGGCTCAGGGCCGTCTATAACCTCGAGCCGGTGGCATTCTATGGAGAGACGCTGACCTCTCTTTTCGACTCCGGCCTTATCGAGATCCACTCCGGTTATCTGCGTATCACCGACAAGGGGCTGCCCCTGGCCAACACCATAATGGCCGAGCTTGTCTAAGCCAAATATCTGATGGGTTTTTTTTGTTGTATCGTTGCCAACAGGGAATAAAGACCGTGTTTTTGCAGGGATAGAAGACAAAACACCCATCAAAATCCTGGTTAGAGCGCAATATAGTCTTCTGGAGCCTCGCTGATCCTGTGCAGGCCCTTTATCGAGCTGTTGATATGCGTCCGCACACTCTGGCAGGCCAGATCCGGGTCCTTGGCGGCGATACCTTCTACAATGTCGAGATGTTCGGTTGTCGGGCTGTAGGCAATCTGCTGGAATGGATCGTGGAGAATGAGATAGATCCGGGTTTTGTCGAGCAGCTCTTGTATGTAGTGGTAGAGGACCGTATTTGAGGTTATTTCGGCAATCCGTAGATGAAAGGTATCATTTGCCGCATAGTATTTATCGAGATGTGAGGTATCGAAAACCTCCTTTTCAAACTGTATACATTTGTGGAGCTCGGCAAGTTGATCCGTCGTGCAACAGAGTGCGGCCTGGCGGACGGCCATACATTCGAGTTCAGCCCTGATGAGAAAGGTTTCCTCAATTTCTCTTTTGGTCGGGGTGATGATAAAGGCTCCACGGTTGGGGATACTTTGCACCAGGCCCTCTGCTTCGAGCCTTTTTATGGCGCTGCGTATCGGGGTTCGGCTTACACCGAGTTTTTGGGAGAGGGCGGTCTCAACAAGCTGGCTGCCCTGCTTGATGTAGCGTTTTCTGATTGCTGTCTTGAGCTTGTGGTATACCCTGTTTTCTGAGCTTGTTCTTTTTGGTCTCATCGGTGTGTCGGTCGTTCTGTTGTTGAGTTGTGGATCCTGGAGCCGTATATACAAAAATTGTTGACATAACCCCAGCAAATAACGTAATTGGTACAGACAAATACGTTGTGTACAATATTTGTATACAATGTTCGGGTTGCAAGAGAAAAAGCAAAAAAGTCGAGGGTGCTGGTTCCGATATCAACGTTTAAGGCGAGTGAAGATTATGATTAATTCAATGATTGCCGCTGTTTTACCCTATATGCCGAAAAAACTGGTATGGATGTTTTCCAGGCAATACATTGCCGGCCAAAGTATTGATGAGGCGATAGAAAACGCCAAAAAACTGAACGCAGAGGGTGTTATGACGACCATTGATGTCCTCGGTGAATTTATTTCCACTCTGGATGAGGCAGAGGCCAACAAGCAGGAGTATCTGGAGGTCATTGAAAAGGCGGAGGCTGCCGGAGTTGATGGAAACTATTCTGTTAAACCAACCTTTTTTGGTCTTCTCATCGATAAAGAGGTGGCCTTCTCCCATATCCGGGAGATTGTCGAAAAGGCGGCATCCTACGGCAACTTTGTGCGTATAGATATGGAAGACTCCCCCTGTACAGATAGGGAAATAGAGATCTACAGGAAACTGAAGGCCGAATTTCCCAAGAGTGTCGGGCTGGTGGTACAGGCCTATCTGAAGAGGACCCGTGCCGATATTGAGGCCCTCAAGGATATAAACAACGAAGATGCGCCGGTGAATCTCAGGGTGTGTAAGGGAATATATGTTGAGCCTGAGGCGATTGCCTATAAAAGGTATGAAGAGATCAACCAGCATTTTCTCGACGATGTCGAGCTGATGTTACAGGAAAAGATGTATCCGGCGATAGCCAGCCATGACATCCCGGTTATCGAGGGCGCCTACCGGCTTCTTGAAAAGTATCAGGTACCAAAAGACAGGTACGAGTTTCAGATGCTCTACGGGGTCACCCCGGCTCTTCGCAAATCAATCGTCGAAAAGGGGCATAAAATGAGGGTCTATGTTCCTTTCGGTGAGCATTGGTTCGGCTATAGTACAAGGCGTCTCAAGGAAAACCCGAAAATGGCGGGGCTGATTATCAAGGCCCTTTTCAAGAAGGGCTAACCCTGGGCCCTGACAACGGCGAGAACGGGTGTAATGCCCCTTGTGCTGCAGTAAGAGAGATAGAATAAAACAGGCAAAGCTTGAGCGAGGAAACGACGATGAATATGGCAAACAATGGCGTGATTGATGTCCCCAAAGCAGAAAATGAGCCGATACTCGGCTATGCTCCGGGCAGTCCGGAAAAAGTGGCCCTGAAGGCCGCCCTCAAGGAGATGGCCGGCAAAGAGCTGGAGATTCCCCTTATCATAGCCGGCAAAGAGGTGAAGACGCAGAGAATGGGTAAGGCGGTTATGCCCCACGATCATCAGCATGTCCTGGCCACCTATCATAAGGCCGGCCCGGAAGAGGTACAGATGGCTATAGAGGCCGCAGTGGATGCCCAGGAGATGTGGCAGTCCTTTCGCTGGGAAGAACGTTGTGCCATCTTCCTGAGGGCCGCTGAGTTGTTGTCAACCAAATACCGTGCCCTGATAAATGCCGGTTCGATGCTTGCCGGTGGCAAGAGTGTTTTTCAGGCGGAAATTGATGCCGCCTGCGAGCTGATAGATTTCCTGCGCTTTAACGTCAGTTATGCGCAGGAAATATACGCAAAGCAGCCGATTTCCTCGAAAGGAATCTGGAATTATGTGCAGTATCGTCCGCTCGAGGGCTTTGTCTTTGCGGTGACCCCTTTTAACTTTACCGCAATTGCCGGTAATCTGCCTACGGCTCCGGCAATAATGGGCAATACCGTTGTCTGGAAACCGGCATCATCACTGGTGTACACACCGTACCTTATTATGCAGATCCTGGAAGAGGCGGGTCTGCCTCCGGGGGTTATCAATTTTGTCCCTGGATCCGGTGCCGATGTTGGCGATGTCTGTCTTGCCGATCCCCGGCTCTCCGGCGTGCATTTCACCGGCTCCACCAGGGTTTTTCAACAGATGTGGAAAACCATTGGTACCAATATCGCCAATTACCGATCCTATCCTCGGATTGTTGGTGAAACCGGGGGCAAGGATTTTGTGTTTGCCCATGCCAGCGCCGAGGTTGCCCCTCTGGTCACGGCCCTGGTCCGCGGTGCCTTTGAGTATCAGGGACAGAAATGTTCCGCCGCCAGCCGCGCCTATATCCCCAAAACCCTCTGGCCTGCGGTCGAGGCCGAACTGCGCGATCAGGTGGCAAAAATCAAGATGGGCTCACCGGTTGATTTCACGAACTTTATGGGGGCGGTTATCGACAAGGCGGCCTTTGACTCGATCAAGGGGTATATCGACTTTGCCAGAGACAACGAAGGCGCCGAGATACTGATCGGCGGAGGTTGTGATGACAGCATTGGCTATTTTATTGAACCAACCGTCATTGTCGCAACCGATCCGGGCTTTAAGACAATGGTCGAAGAGATCTTTGGCCCGGTTTTGACCGTCTATGTCTACGACGATTTCGAGGCCACCCTTGAGCTCTGTGATAACTCGTCGATCTATGCGCTTACCGGGGCCATCTTCGGCAATGATCGTCGGGCGGTCAGCCTTGCCACGCAGAAACTCGAGCATGCCGCCGGCAATTTCTATATCAATGACAAACCAACCGGTGCCGTGGTCGGCCAGCAGCCTTTCGGCGGAGGCCGGGCATCTGGAACCAACGACAAGGCCGGCTCCCAGGCAAATCTGATGCGATGGGTCTCTACCCGTACGGTCAAGGAGACCTTTGTCCCGCCGGCGGACTTTGCCTACCCTTTTATGGAAGAAGAGTAGAGATTTTTCACGCCTACCCCCCCGAATGTACAATCCGGGGGTAAGCTTGAAGAAAAGAACAGTATGTTAAGCCCCTGTCCGGGGAATGGCTCTTTGCCAGGTTCGGTGGCAAAGAGCCTTTTTTGTGTATACGCTTTTGACAGCTGATGTTTTTGTTACGGCTGCAGGACGATCTTGCCTCCATTGCCGTTTTCTAAGACCTGCGTGTGGGCCTCTGCCGCCTGTGCCAGAGAAAGTCGTTTACTTATTGTCGGTCTGAGAGAGCCGTTGATGATTGCCTTGGCCAGGGCCTCGTGGGTGGCCTGGTATTCTTTTTCTGTGGCCTGGAACAGCGAGAGACCTCTGATATCGGTCTCTTTTCCCATGGTCATCCGAGGGTCTATCTCAATACGGCCCCTGCTGCCGATAATAACCACCCGGCCACCCGGGGCCAGCAGCGCAAGGTCTCTCTCCAGATTTTTGTTGGCAAGCATCTCCACAATAAGATCAAAGCCCTCTCCGGAGGTGGCTGCCAGGAGTTCTTCCTGATAGTCCGCCTTGTTATGGTTGAGGCAGAGACAGCCGGGGCTGAGGTTTTCCACCAGCGCACAGCCCGCCTCTGAGCCGGCGGTTCCAAACACAGACATCTTTGCATCACTGGCCAGTTGTACTGCGGCCTGGCCCACAGAGCCGCTGGCGCCGTGGACAAGGACCCGCTGCCCGCCTTTCCCTGCACCGCGCAGAAACAGTCCCCGCCAGGCGGTGGCGGCGGGAATACCCAGGGCCGCTCCCTGGGCAAAGGAGAGGGGTTCTGGAAGGGGGAAAATCTTGTCTTCCCGGCAAAGTGCCTTTTCCGCATAGCCGCCGGTTACGGTTGCGGTACTGTAGATCCTGTCCCCAACCTGAAACGATTCCACCTCCGGCCCACATGCCTTGATAACTCCGGCAATATCGCTGCCCGGGGTATAGGGGAGTTGAGGAAGTATTGGATAGATACCCGAGCGGATATAGGTCTCAACCGGGTTGATGCCGATGGCCTTGACCTCAATCAAGACCTCTTTTCTGCCGGGGTGGGGAATCTCCACCTCGGCAAGATGCATAACCTCTGGTGGTCCAAAATGTTCAACGAGGATGGCCTTCATGCAAACCTCCTTTGCTGCGCCTCGCTAGCCTGGATATTTCATCAGTTCAGGCGGTGTCAGGTTCGAAGTTTTTTGCATTACGTAAGAGTAAACTCTATTTACTGCAAAAAGACTGAAGAAGATGGCGCTGCATGGACTGACCTTTGGTGAACACTTTGGACATTGTAAAACTGTAATGTTCTCCATGTTAATATATTGGAATATCAGCAATTTAAAAAATTGACACAATGTTTATGAAATATCCGGGCTCGGCTCGTCTTGAGACTGCCGTATCAATGGCCCTGTTGTTCCTTTTTCCAGCTCTTTTCCTTGCCCTGCACGAGCCGGACGATATTGGCTCTGTGCTGCGTCCAGATCAGAAGAGCGATAATAATTGAGGCGGCGATTGTTGTTGAGCTGGCATCAAGAAAGACCAGAGACACCGGGAGCAGAGCCGATGCCAGCAGAGATCCCACCGAAACGAAACCGCTCAGGAGTACAGAGGCGATAAATATTGCAAGCCCGATCAATACGGCAAGAGGGCAGAGGTAGAGAAAGACCCCAAGACCGGTGGCCACACCCTTTCCTCCACGAAAACCAAGATAGATCGGGAACATATGACCTATAACAGCCAATACGCCGGTGGCGGCAACGGCCAACTCTTTGCTCGGGCTGTCGGCAAGGACATATTGGGCAACGAGCATCGGCACAATGCCCTTGCAACAGTCGCAGACAAGGGTGAGAAAGCCCAGTTTCTTGCCAAGAAGCCGGTTGACGTTGGTGGCGCCAATATTCTTACTGCCACTGTTGCGAACATCAATTCCGGCCATCTTGCCAAAGACAAGCCCAAAGGGGATGGCTCCTATCAGATAACCTACGATCGGAAATAGTATTTGCATGGCACCTCTTTTCAGGGATGATTATCTATTTCAAGGTGGAGACACTCTTTTCAGGGGTGAAAAAAGGCGACACCAGGAGAAGATGGCCTGCCATTTTGTCGGGATGTTCTGTTATACCCAAAAAGCCTTTTGAGGACAAGGAGTGTTGGTTGTATTGCCCTAACTCTATCGATTCTTCCTTTGACTGGGCAACGACGATGTGTCTCTGTGCAGTTGCTTTGAAGCATTGCTTTTTAAGCAGCTCTTGGGGTATGTTCGAGGGTATACCGTCTGTTCGATCGGCATACCCTGTTGGCAGTCGATACAGTGCTGCGGATACCAGATGGGTTCATTGAAAGAATGAAGATTGTGTAAGCTATGAGTATTTTGAAAATTTATCGTTATCCGGAACCGGTTTTACGAAAAACCGCCATTCCTGTGACCGACTTTGATCAGAGTCTTGCCAAATTGGCCGAAGACATGGCTGAAACCATGTACGACGCCCCGGGAATCGGCCTTGCCGCCCCGCAGGTGGGGCAATCCATACGTCTGATCGTGGTTGATGTCTCAACAGAGGAAGACGAGCAGAGTTTTCTGATTCTGGTCAATCCGCTGATCACCGACCATGAAGGGCAGCAGCTTGATCAGGAGGGTTGTTTAAGCGTGCTTGATCTTACCGCCAATGTGCAGCGTTATAAAAAGATTACGGTCAGCTATCAGGATCTGCAGGGAAAACAACACGAACTGACCACCGAGGATCGATTTGCGGTGGTTTTGCAGCATGAAATCGACCATCTGAACGGGATCCTGTTTATAGACCATCTCAGTTCGCTTAAACGCAACCTCTATAAAAAGAAGATAAAGAAGCGGTTGAAGCTCGGCTAGTCTCTGTTTTTTCAAGGGATACGAAAAAATTTGCCCGTGAAAAATCTTGGTGAGGATGTATCTGAGATCGCTTACCGTTGTCGTTTCGCTATACGAGGAAGAAAATATGTCGTCACAAGCGCTTCGTATCGTTTTTATGGGCACGCCTGATTTTGCGGCCACCTCTCTGCGGGCCCTTATCGATGGACCGGATCAGGTCGTGGCCGTTGTTACACAGCCCGATCGGGCCAAGGGAAGGGGAAAAAAACATTCTCCGCCGCCGGTAAAAATTCTGGCCGAAGAATTGCAAATCCCGGTTCTGCAGCCGAGGGATATCCGGACAAGGGACTTCCATAACGGGCTTTTGACCTATCAACCGGATCTGCTGGTTGTTGTTGCCTATGGAAAGATGTTGCCGAAAAATCTGCTCGATCTGGCACCTTTGGGCTGTATCAATGTGCATGGTTCTCTTCTGCCTAAATACCGGGGTGCAGCCCCGGTGCAATGGACGGTTATCAACAGGGATACGGAGGCGGGTGTTACCATTATTCAAATGGATGAAGGCCTTGATACCGGCGGGATACTGCTTAGAGCCTCGATCAGGACAGATCCTGGAGAGACCTCCGGATCCCTTTTTGTCAAGCTGGCTGATCTTGGCAGCAGGATCCTGTTGGAGGCGGTGAAGGGGATAAAAGAGGGGACGCTCGTTCCCCAGCCTCAGGAGCATGGACAGGCTTCGATGGCTCCGATGTTCAAAAAGGCGGATGGTTATATCGACTGGCGGGCCAGCGCGGAAGAGCTCGAAGGGCGTATACGGGGGCTGGATCCGTGGCCCAGTGCCTTTTGTTTCTGGGAGAAGAAGCGTCTGCGTCTCTTTGCCCCCGAAGTCGTTTTTCAGGACGCTGAAGCGGCCCCCGGGACGGTTATTCGTGCAGATAAAGCAGGAATTCTGGTTGCCTGTGGCCAGAACTGCCTGCTGATCCACGAGATTCAGCCGGAGGGCAAGTCACGTATGTCTGCTGAGGCCTTTGTCTGTGGCAGCCGTCTCTCTCAAGGGGCCTCTCTGGCCGATCCGCAGAGATCTTGAGCGCTGTTTGTTTCCGGTTTTGATATCTGGGGCTGGCAAATGACTGTTTTCAACGGGGTACAATGATGAACCGGATTATTATGGCCCTTGCCACCGGCCTTGGGGCTGGAAACATGAAACGGGCCCCTGGAACCTGGGGCTCATTGGTTGCCTTTGTTCCGTGGATATTGATCAAAGACCTTTCTTATGTCCCCTATCTGCTGGTTTTGGCCGCTGTTTTTCTGGTTGGTTTTTTTGTGGCGGGCTCGGCGGAAAAGATCCTCGACTGTCCCGATTCCGGAGCTATTGTTATCGATGAAATACTCGGGATGTTGATAACCCTGTTCGCCGCTCCGGCCCATCCTCTTGCCTGGGCTCTCGGTTTTTTGCTGTTTCGCTTTTTCGATATTGTCAAGCCCTTTCCCGTCTCCTGGTGTGATAAAAGGATCCATGGAGGCATTGGTATAATGCTCGATGATGTGGTCGCCGGTCTCTACGCCCTTGCCTCTCTCCAGCTGCTCTGGAGGGTCGGACAGCTCTTTTTTCAATAAATGAGAAGTGTTGGGCAGGTGTCTCATCGACAACGAAAAATGGGGCCGGGAACTGCGGAGGAGTCTTTCCTGTTTTTGGGCGGAGTTGTGATACAAAAACCGCCTTGCCCCAGGCAAGGTGGAACAAGGCGGTGTAAAGAAAGGGATAGAGCCAGTTGGCTGTTGTTTCGTCGATCAGAAATCCGGGCTAGAGATTATCTGTTTTTTTCAGGACAACGACCGAGAGTTTGTACGAGGCAACCAGCAGTACAACCCAGCCGAGCAGGAGTAGTGCGTTCATCATCGGGACATCCTCTTTGTTTGAGATTCTGCAACTGTCTGTTTTCAGCTCCTCGGGCACAATAGGCCGAGAGGCTATGCGCTAATAGGCCTTTTTATCCTTCAAATCCTCCAGATCAATCCTCCTGCTGTCCATTTGTCGCCAGACATAGGCAATATAGGCAAGAACCAGCGGAATAACCATGGCCACGTAGGTCATCGTCGTCAGTGTATAATGGCTTGAGGAGGCGTTGTAGATGGTCAGGCTTGATTGCAGATCGACCTTCGAGGGATAGAAGGCCGTTGCGTTGTAGCCTGCGGTCAGCAGCACGGCAAGGCCAACAAAAACCGTACCAAGGCCGCCAAACCAGATCCCGGTACGGCCGTTACCAAGACCGGTCCTGGTCACACCGATAATGACAAGGAACAGCCCCGCGAGCAAAAGACCGAGAACCAAGGGCATGGCCAGCAGGTTGCCGATGTACTTATGGGCAACCAGCGAAACAACGCCGTTCGCGTCGACCCCATAACCATCACGGAAAATCAGACTCAAAACGATGTAGACCAGAAAAGGCAGTGAGCAGAGAAAGCTGATAAGACAGGACCTTCTGATACGGCCTTCCATCTCTGGTACTGTCTTGAAATCAATGCTGTTTATCAGGTACATAGCGCCCAGCGACCGCGCGTTAAAGACCAGAAACAGGCCCAGGGAAAGGTTGAACAGGGAAAAGGCGGCCTCAAGTCCCCGCAAGGGGGTTGTCCAGGTAACGACATTAAACTCATTTAAGGTGAAGTTGGAACCGGTAAAAAAGGTGCCAATCGCCGCCCCGATCAGTAAAATGCCGATTGAGCCGTTGATGAACATAAACAGTTCGTAGGTCTTTGTTCCCAGCATATTCCCGGGTTTGCTGCGGTACTCGTAGCTTACCGCCTGGAGGATAAAGGTAAAGAGGATAAGCATCCATACCCAGTAGGCGCCACCGAAACTTGTCGCATAAAATTTGGGAAAGGCGGCAAAAAGGGCCCCGCCAAAGAGGACGAGGGTGGTGAAGGTTAACTCCCATTTCCGGCCCAGAGAGTTAATAACCAGCGACTTTTCCACATCGGTTTTTGCAACCTGCCAAAGCAGCGTCTGTCCGCCCTGCACAAAGTTCAGAAACAGAAACAAGGAGCCAACCACCGAACAGAGGAGCCACCAAAGCTGTTGTAGTGTTGCAGTATCAAGATTGCCGATCATATCAGACCTCCTCCGGACCTATTTTTATTTGTTGAATCATGATCCTGACCTCCGCAATCATCAGCACCGTAAAGAGCACGAGGAATATAAAAAAGGTTGTTTTGACATTCCCGGAGGCCAGAGAGGTTGATGCCATTTTTACCGGCAGCATATCCTGTATCGCCCAGGGCTGACGACCAACCTCGGCCACAACCCATCCCAGCTCAGAGGCCAGCAGCATAACGAAGAACGAGGCAAGGCCGAGAATCTGCAGCCATCTGGTCTTTTCCAGGGTCTGTTTCAAGGTTGTCCACAGCAGTAAAAGCATCAGGAGAACGATTGCCGAGCCGGCGTAGACCATGAAGTGGAAGGGGTAGTAGACAGAGGATACCGACGGGACAAGCTCTTCCGGGCTGTCCATATAGCCAAAGCCCATGTACGGCTGGTTCTTTTCGAACCTCTCCAGGGCGGCGGCCTTTGCCTCCATATCCCCGGCTTTATCTGCCGCCTTGTAGGCGGCCAGATCGACAATGGCCTTTTTGCCTCGCGCAATCTTTTCTGCGGCAGGCACAATGCCTTCTTGTTCGTTGCCATAGACAAGATCGTTGATCCCGGGCACAAAACCGTTCAGCTCCCGTGTCGCCAGGAGTGAGAGACCTTTGGGGATAGCAATCTCAAATCTGAATGCCTCCTGATCATCACCCACCTTTTTGTCACTGTTGGGCAGGCCCAGGGCGACAATCTCCGCGCCTCTGGAGCCATCGTATAGGCCCTCGTAGGCAGCGAGTTTCATCGGTTGGAATTTGGCGTTGGCAAAGGCCGATTCATCGCCGGTTATGGCGGTGGCAATGCTCGAGAGCAGGCCGAATACCGCGGCGACAGCCAGCGATTTCTTGGCCATGTCAATGTGCCGGCCCCTGAGCAGATACCAGCAGGATACGGTGATAACAAAGCAGGAACCCACAACAAAACTCGACGTGGTGGTATGGGTAAATTTTGAGACCGCAATCGGTGAAAAGATGACCTCGAGGATATTCTGCATCTCGAAGCGGGCAGAATCGGGGTTAAAGGCCATGCCGACCGGAAGCTGCATCCAGCCGTTGGCAACCAGAATCCACAGGGCCGAGAGATTCGAGCCAATGGCAACCATCCAGGTGGAAAACAGGTGGAAGCGCTTTGACGTGCGCTCCCAGCCAAAAAACATCACCGCGAAAAAGGTCGCTTCAAGGAAGAAGGCCACGATCCCTTCGATGGCCAGCGGCGCACCGAAAATATCCCCAACCATCCAGGAATAATTGGACCAGTTGGTTCCAAACTCAAATTCCATTATAATTCCGGTGGCAACGCCGATAGCGAAGTTGATCCCAAAGAGGGTCATCCAGAATCTTGTTATTCTTTTCCATTCTTCCTTTCCGGTGCGCACATAGATGGTTTCAAAAAAGGCGCACAAAAACGAAAGGCCCAGCGTTATCGGAACAAACAGCCAGTGGTACATGGCTGTCAGGATAAACTGTGCCCTTGCCCAGTTCACTGTGGCCAGATCTATTTCTCCCATTACAGCATCCTCCATGATGAGGGAACCCGAGGATATGTCTCTCTGGCCGTTCCAACCAGGTCGGTTGTCTGGCGGCGGCCAAGCTGTTGAGCGTACTCTTCGAGGTTCTTATTGGTTCTTTTTCACCGAATCCGTCAGTTGGTCGATGACATGATCGGCCCTTTCCTGGTCGTTAGAAAAATGAGACTGTAAAAAGTCCGGAAAAAAGAATATCTTCAAGACCGCAAACATAATAAAAAGCTTTACCAGGATGATCTTCCAGAGCGTCCGACCCACGGTCATCCGCTGGAAGCCTCGACGATAAAAATGAAACAAGCGTATCAGGCTGGTTTTCATTGTCGTTTAAAAAAGGATGAATCTGCGCCCATTGCTCAAAATGCAGGCAGCAAGCCTCTACTCATTTATCTCTCCCCCACAACACCTGAAGTCGTTGCCCTTTTTGGTCTTATTCGACAACATCGCTTCATCCTTGACCATCTCCATTGCATACGACCTTGGAGCGCATTCGAACATGCTATACAGCTTCGCTTTCCAGCACTGTCGACAATTTCTTAGAATACTTAATCTCGCTTTTTTCTGTCAATAACAATTATCATTTCTTGCCGCTTGTCCAGACCTTCACCACTCTGTTTTCTTTTTCGCCAGCTTTGTCTGTTCCAGACGACGAGTGATTTTACCGCAGGATTGCTGCCTGATCGCCAGGGTCTTTTCTTCTTTGCGATGGGAAAATATTTTTTTGCGTAAAAGGCAAAATGTACTTATAAGATGAACGGCAGGATCAGCGAGAGATGTTCCGTCTTGAGAAGACTTCAGATATAAGGACAACAATGCAAGGACACTCTTCAAAACGGCGTGTCAACCTTCTGCTCAAACTGCGTCCGGTACTCAGGTGGGTACTGCGTCTCAGGAGTTCGCCGAAGGCCATTGCCGGCGGTCTTGCCCTGGGTACCTTTGTTGCCTTTACCCCGACCTTTGGCGTACAGATTGTTCTTACGGTTCTGCTGGCAACGATGTGCAATATGAATCGGGGGGCAGCCGTAATTCCGGTATGGATCACCAACCCCTTCACTATCGCACCCATCTATACCTTCAACTACTGGATTGGCGTACAACTGGTTGACGGACCGCCTCTGGCCGAGGTCTCCGGTCTGTTTGCTGATATTGGCAGAACCATGGCCCGTCTTGAATTCTGGGATATAAAAGATCAAGCTCTTGCCATTCTTCAGATCAGTGATGAGGTTCTCATTCCTTTGCTTCTCGGCAGCTGTCTGGTCGGCTTGGTTTGTGGTGTGATCGTCTATTTTGTCTCGTATAAACTGCTTCTCTTCTATATGGAGCGTGTGGGCCGCAGGAGAGCTCAAAAATAGTCCTTTTTTCCTTTTGAAAACAAGTGATTATCTGTTGGTCAATCCCGATGGTCGATCTATCTCTCTGAGATCGTGTACCCGCCATCACCGGTTATATCGGCGGCCGCCTTTGCAGCTTGAAAAAACGATTCGGGGTGTGGTACGTTTTTCTATGGTGAGTTCTCCCTCGTGTTCTTTGTCTCTTTCTGAGCGATAAAGAGTTCTTAATGTTTTCGCCTCTTTTTTGTGAATATATGAGGCTCGCTTTCTCGAAAAAATCTGTTTGTGAAGAGAACCTTGGCAAGGGTTCCAGCGGGGCATCGCATGTCCTGAGCAACGATACAACTCCAGAGATAGACACATATATGGAAACAGTCATTGGGATTGATGTTGGCACCGGCAGTGCAAGGGCCGGAGTTTTTACCACCAGCGGCGGCCTGCTTGCTTCAGCAACGACTCCGATTGCGCTTTGGCGTGAAGGTGTCTTTGCCGAACAGTCCTCGGAGAATATCTGGCAGGCGGTTTGTGAGAGTGTTCGCCAGGCTGTGGTTGCGGCCGATATCCCCAAACGGTCGGTCAAAGGGATCGGCTTCGATGCAACTTGTTCACTGGTGGCCATCGATGAGACCGGTGCACCTGTCAGTCTCAGCCCCAAGGGTTCTCCAGAGCGAAACATCATTGTCTGGCTGGACCACCGTGCCGAGGCGCAGGCAGAACGGATCAATGCTCTCGGCCACCCGGTTCTCGATTATGTCGGCGGCAGGATCTCTCCCGAGATGCAAACCCCTAAGCTTCTGTGGCTGCAGGAGGAGCTACCGTCAGCCTGGAAAAAAACAGCCCACTTTTTTGATCTCCCGGATTTTCTCACCTGGCGGGCGACCGGTTCGACAGCGCGGTCTCTGTGCTCAACTGTCTGCAAATGGACCTATCTCGGACACAGCTGCGGCTGGGATGCGAGTTTTTTTCAGGCGGTAGGTTTGCATTCTCTGGTCGAGGAAGGTTTTTCCAGAATCGGCACCCAGGTGCAGCCTATCGGTTCCTCTCTGTCTGGAGGGCTGCACGGTCTTGCCGCTGAAGAGCTGCAGCTTCCTGTCGGTACGCCGGTGGGCGCCTCGGTCATTGACGCCCACGCCGGCGGCATCGGTATTATTGGAGCTGCGGTTAAAGGCAGGGGCCTGACACGGCAAGAGTGGAATGAACGCCTCGCCCTTATCTGCGGCACCTCGAGCTGCCATATGGCCGTCTCTCCGCAGCAGCGTTTTGTCCCCGGTGTCTGGGGTCCGTACTACTCGGCAATGCTCCCAAAGATGTGGCTCAACGAGGGTGGACAATCGGCCGCGGGGGCTTTGATAGACCATATCCTCGAGACCCACAGCCAATATGTCAATCTTCAGAGGCTGGCCGACACAGAGAAGAGCTCGGTGTACCGCCTGCTCAATGTACGGCTGCAGTCCCTTGCCGAAAAGGCTCAGCTGCCTTTTCTCGCAGGTCTCAGCAGAGAGAGGCACATCCTTCCCTATTTCCACGGTAACCGTTCGCCACGTGCCGATGCCAGCCTGCGCGGCGTCATCTCGGGGCTGACTCTCGACGACAGCCTTGACGACCTGGCCATCACCTATCTCGCGGCAATTCAGGCTGTTGCTCACGGAACAAAGCATATCGTCGATACCCTTAATGCTCATGGTTACGCGATCAACACCGTCTTTGCCTGCGGCGGCCTCAGCAAAAACCCTCTCTTCCTGCAGGAGCATGCCGATATTCTCGGCTGCCGCATTGTCCTGCCCAGACAGAGTGAAGCTGTGCTTCTGGGGGCGGCGTGTCTCGGCGCGACAGCCGCAGGTCTGTTTGCAGATATTCCCGAGGCAATGGCAGGGATGAGCCGGGTTGGCCAGATCATCGAGCCGGCAGCAGGAGATATTGCCCGGTATCACCGGAAAAAGCACCGGGTGTTTCTCAGGATGCATGACCATTTCCTCCGGCTGAGCGAGATAATGACAGGTTAATCCGGCAACTTCAGGAACAGGATCATGGCAAGAAACAAAACTCTGCGTAAAGAGGAGATGCTGCGTATCCTCAGAGAGGAAAGAGAGATTCATCTCTGCCAACTGGCCGAAAAACTCTCTGTCTCTGAGATGACGGCCAGGCGCTACGCTGCGGAGATGGTCGAACAGGTCAAACTGGCAGGTTCCCATCTCTTTTACCGCGGCAGACAGGAGCACTCCTACTCTCTGGCACGGGCTTCGCTGAAAAATGCCGATAAGAAAAAAAACATCGGACGTCTTGCCGCCTCCTGTATCAATGCCGGAGAGTCGGTCTTTATCGACTGCGGTACGACTACGCCGTTCGTTGCCGGGAATCTCGGTTCCCGGATGCCGCTCACCGTCGTCTGCTGTTCCCTCAATATCTGCAGTATTCTCTGCAGGCTCCCCTCCTGTAATGTGATTATGACTGGCGGGAAATGGCAGAGAAGAAGCCAGGTCTTCTCTGGGGATATGGCGCTGGAGCTGCTCTCTCGGGTTTACGTTGATAAGGCTTTTATCTCCGCCGCTGGCATTGACCGGCAGCAGGGTTTGAGCTGCTTTCACGATTATGAGAGCAAGATCAAAAGAGAGGTGATCCGTAATGCAGGCACCACATTTATCGTCGCTGACAGCAGCAAGCTGGGCCAGAGATGTCCGTCATATTTTGCCGATTTCACAGAGATTGATGCCTTGATCACCGACAGGCAGCTCAGCTCCTCGAACCAGAAATGGCTTCGTGAAGCAGGTGTCGAGGTTTTTCTTCCTTGACAGAAAAAAGATATGCTGTTAGTGGATGGGATATGTTTTGTTAAAATTTTCACAAAGTACACAAGGTATATATGCTTCAGCTTACCCCCTCTGATCTCTCTCCCTATATTGACCACACACTTCTCAAGCCCGAGGCAAGGCCGGAGGATATCCGGGCCTTATGCCTTGAGGCAAGGCAGTATGGTTTTGCTTCGGTATGCGTCAACTCCGGATATGTTTCGCTTGCGAAAAAATACCTGCAGGACAGCACGGTAAAGGTCTGCAGTGTGGTCGGTTTTCCATTGGGTGCAATGGCCAGCAAGATCAAACAGGAAGAGACCGCTTGGGCCGTTGCCAACGGAGCGACGGAGATCGATATGGTGATTGCCGTCGGCCGGCTCAAGGCGCAAGAGCTTGATACGGTACATGAAGATATAGCCTCCGTCTATCGGAGCTGTGGTTCTGCCGCCTCACTCAAGGTTATTCTCGAGACTTCTCTGCTCAGCGATGAAGAAAAGCTGACGGCCTGTATGATATGCAAAGAGATTGGTGTCGCCTTTGTCAAGACCTCCACCGGTTTTGCCGGCGGTGGTGCCACTGTAGAAGATGTGGCCCTGATGCGTGCTGCTGTTGGAGAGACAATCAAGGTCAAGGCTGCCGGCGGGATTCGGGGGTTTGCTGATGCCTGCGCGCTGATTGAAGCGGGTGCCAGTCGTCTTGGTACAAGTTCTGGCGTGGCCCTTGTTCAGGGGGCAAAGGAGAGTGACGGATACTGATTTTTCGCCTGCAGCAGACGAGTATTGTAGTCAGGGGAAATGTTCAGTCAAAAACAGCCAACCTCAACCATGGAGAAGACAATGAAAGCAATTCTCAGCAGCCTGCTCTCGTTATTACTGGTCTCTGTCGCCTGGGCCTCCGGTCCCATCGACACCGCAGATGTGGTCAAGGGACTCACCACCAAGGATACCGGAAAAAAATACGTCATTGCAACTGTCGTCAAGGTCGACGGGATCGCCTGGTTTGACCGTATGCGTGAAGGTGTCAAACAATTTAAGGAGAATACCGGTCAAGACACCTGGATGGTCGGCCCCAGCCAGGCAGATGCCGCTGCCCAGGTACAGATTATCGAAAATCTGATTGCCCAGGGGGTTGATGCCATCTGTGTTGTCCCCTTTTCGGTGGAGGCGGTTGAGCCTGTTCTGAAAAAGGCACGGGAGCGAGGGATCGTTGTCATCGCCCATGAGGCGTCTAATATCAAGAATGCGGACTTCACCCTCGAGGCCTTTGACAATTTTGCCTACGGGGAAGAGTTGATGCGCCATCTCGGTGAGTATATGGGCGGTGAAGGTCAGTATGTTGCCACTGTCGGCAGCCTCACCTCTAAATCTCAGAATGAGTGGATCGACGGTGCCGTTTCCTACCAAAAGGCGCATTTCCCCAAAATGGAGCTGGTCACCAAACGGCTAGAGACTTACGACGATGCCAACACCGATTACAATAAACTCAAGGAGGCATTGCTCACCTATCCGCAGCTGAAGGGGATTGTTGGCGGACCGATGCCCACCTCCGCCGGTGCCGGAAAACTTATCATGGAAAAGGGCCTGAAAGACAAGCTCTTCTTCGCTGGAACCGGTTTGGTCTCGGTTGCCGGGGAATATTTGAAGACTGGAGATATCCAGTATATCCAGTTTTGGGATCCTGCCGTTGCCGGGTACGCGATGAACGTCCTGGCGACCCTTGCTCTTTCAGGGAAAGGGGATATGATCAAGGCGGGCCTCAATCTGGGACTGCCTGGGTATACGGCCCTGAAGGTGCCCAATGCCGACAAACCGAACCTGCTCTACGGGGCGGGCTGGGTTGGCGTCACCAAGGAGAATATGAGCGAGTATAACTTCTGATTCTTTATCCGGGGCATCCGCGCTTTTTGTCAGCCAAGGAGAAACCGGGTGCCCCTAGCCCATCCCGACGCATGAATGAGCAACGAGAACTCCTCCTTCTGCAAAATGTTGATAAATATTTTTCCGGGGTTCATGCGGTCAACGACCTCTCAATCTCGATAAAAAAAGGTCAGATTCACTGCCTCGCCGGCGAAAACGGCTCCGGGAAATCAACGCTTATCAAGATTATTTCCGGTATTCATGCCCCGGAGAGGGGGAAAATATTCATCAACGGTAAACGGCAGGCGACCCTTACCCCAGCCCAGGCGATTGCCCAGGGTATTCAGGTCATCTACCAGGATTTTTCACTGTTCGATAACCTCTCCGTCGCCGAAAACCTGACCCTTAACGCCAATCTCGCCAGAAAGAAACGGCTGGTGAGCTGGGGGAGTATCAGGAAGCAGGCGCAGAGCGCGCTTGCTCGTCTCGAGATCGATATGGATCTCGACGAGGAGGTCGGGAACCTCTCTGTAGCTCAGAAACAACTCATTGCCATTGCCCGCGCGCTGATGTTCAATGCCCGGCTTCTTATTATGGACGAGCCGACCACCGCCCTCACCGGCAAGGAGGTCAAGGTTCTTTTTGATATTGTCCGTGGAATCCGTGCCAAAGGGATCTTGATTCTCTTTGTCAGCCACAAGATGCGGGAAATGCTCGAGATCAGCGATTGGATCACTGTTATCCGCAACGGCGGCAAGGTGGCAGAGGGGCCGACCGACGAGTTTGACGAAAAACTCCTCACCTGGCAGATGACTGGCCAGCAGTTCTCCCACGAGAGATATTCCTGTCCGAAAAAAGAGGAAACGCTCCGCCTCGAGCTGCGAAATTTTTCCGGCAGGGCTTTTCGTGATATCAATCTTCGGCTACGCAGGAGAGAGATCGTTGGCATCACTGGCCTTCTCGGCTCCGGACGTACCGAATTTGCCCAGGCGTTGTTCGGTATGGAGCCACATTTTCTGGGAGAAATTTTCCTCGACGGTAAGCGGGTTGCACCGCGCACAATCGAGCAGGCCATTGCCGACGGCATTGCCTATGTTCCGGAAGACCGTCTCAGTGAAGGGCTCTTTCTCAGCCAGTCGATCCTGCGCAATATTCTGGCAACAACCCTCGACGACAACAGAGCAGGGCTCTTTTTCGACAGGAACAAAGCCAATGCCAAGGCCGCCGAGATGGTTGAGGAACTGACCATCAATACTGCCAATATCCGTAATCCGGTCTCCACCCTCTCCGGTGGTAATCAGCAGCGTGTGGTGCTGGGTAAATGGCTGCTCACCAAGGCTCGCCTGCTCATCCTCAATGGCCCGACGGTAGGGGTTGATGTTGGCTCAAAGGCGGAGATTCACGAGAAAATCAGGGAGATTACCCGCGAAAATGCACTTTCGGTACTTATGATCTCCGATGATATACAGGAGCTGGTACACAACTGTAACCGCATCTTCATCATGCACCGGGGGCGGCTTATTGACGAAATTCCTGGAGAACTGGCGGAAGAAAACGCGATTAACACCCGCCTCAAAGAGCTTATATAAACGAGACCCCATGAAACGCGCTCTCCGATCAGAATTCATCATCGGGGCGGTATTGCTTGTCGCGATGCTGGCCATCGGCACGATAAACCCCTCTTTCTGGCATCTGGATAACCTCTTCAGCCTGTTGCGCAACAACATCGTTATCGGTATCATGGCCCTTGGGGTGCTGCTGATTCTTATCTCCGGTGGCATAGATGTCTCCTTTCCTGCCTTTGCTGTTGCCAGTGCCTATATATCGGTTAAACTCGTCATCTTCTGGCAGCTCCCCGGAGTTCTGCTGCCGATTACCATTTCCACCGCCCTTGGCGCGGGCTTTGGGCTTATCAACGCCTTTTTTGTCGCCAAGTTCAGGATGATTCCCCTGATCGTCACCCTCGGAACCGGCAGTATGGTGCGGGGATTTCTTCTTGGTTTTGTCGGGACAAGTATGATCAACATCGATAAGATGCCAAAACCGCTTATTGAGTTATCCCGGGTACAGCTCTACAGCGGGATCAATGCCGATGGTACCCAGTACGGGCTCACCGTGCTCCTGCTGTTTTATATCGCTGCCACGATCGGTATCCATTTTCTTCTCAAATACACCTTGATGGGCCGCTGTATCTACGCGCTTGGCGGAGACCCTGTTTCTAGCGAACGTGCAGGGGTCCATATTCCTCTGCTGCAGACAGTTATCTATTGCCTCGCCGGAGCGCTCTCAGGCCTGGCCGGAATACTGCACAGCTCACTGATCTGGCTGGCAAATCCACGAGACATGATGGGTTTTGAGCTCGATGTCATTGCCGCAGTTGTCCTTGGTGGAGCAAGTATCTTTGGCGGCAGAGGCAGCGTTTCAGGCACTGTACTGGGCGTCTTTATGCTGGTGATGGTCAAGAACAGCCTGATTATTATGAAGGTCGATACCACTTGGCAGCGGGTGGTTGTCGGGGTTATCATTATCACCGCTACCGCGATAACGGCCTTGAGAGACAGGAGGAGCAATGGATAAGGCAAGATATCTTTCACTGGGGAATTTCATTAACAAGTACGATAATCTGCTGCAGCTACTTGTTATTACGATGGTGATTTTCGGGATAATGAGTACTCTCAATCCGGAAAAATTTCTGCGCTATTACAATTTTGACTCGATAGCCTTCTCCTTTCCCGAACTTGGCCTGTTGTCGATTGCCATTATGGTGACCATGCTCTCCGGCGGCATCGACCTGTCCGTGGTGGGTATCGCCAATCTGACAGCGATACTTGCCGGTAAACTGTTTCAGGTTGCAGTACAGGGACAGAATCTTCCGGAAGGGACGGTATTGCTCTATATCCTCCTTGCCCTTGCCATTGTTCTTATCGGCGGCCTTGTTGCCGGGCTGCTCAACGGTTTTCTGGTCACCAAAGCTGGAATAACACCGATTCTCGCCACTCTGGGAACCGGGCAGCTCTTTACCGGCATTGCCCTGGTTCTGACCGGAGGTCCTGCTATTGTTGGTTTTCCAGAAATGTGGTCATGGATCGGCAATGGCAAACTCTTCGGTCTCGCCGTTCCCTGCTGGCTGTTTGCGGTTACTGCCGTCTGCATTGCGGTACTGCTCAACAAAACCAGCTTTGGTATCAAGCTGATGCTGATCGGCACCAATCCCAAAGCCGCGCTCTACTCTGGAATCATCAACAGCCGAATTATCTTGCGCAGCTATATGCTCAGCGGTGTTCTCGCCGCTCTCACCGGTATCATCATGTCAGGGAGAACCAATGCCGCAAAATCAGACTACGGGTCCTCCTACGTCCTGCAGGCGGTGCTGGTGGCCGTGCTCGCCGGAACCAACCCGGCTGGCGGTTATGGCACGGTCCTGGGGATCTTTATCGCCGTTATCGCTTTGATGTTTCTCTCGAGCGGCCTGCAGATTATGCGCTTTAGTAATTTTCTGGTTGATTTTATTTGGGGCGCCTTTCTGTTGCTGATCATGGTGATCAACTTCTATATGCAGAAAAAGCACTCAAGACGATAATAACGCAGAGGGTATATGTCGACAAAAATAGTTCTTCACAGAAAAAGATTGTTCAGCGATACACCGTACAATCTCCTTGAATCCGCAGGATTTTCAGTCACCTGCTGGCGCTACGACAGTGGGGTTGAGGCCATCACCCTGGCCAATGGCCGGGGGCATCTTGTCGTTCTCCCCTACATGGGACAGATGATTTGGGATGCGGAGTTTGATGGATACGATCTGACCATGAAAAATATGTTCCGCCAACCCCTGCCTGCCTCGACCATTGTCGAGACCTATGGCTGTTTCCTGTTCCACAGCGGCCTGCTGCGCAATGGCTGCCCGACGGCAGAAGACGACCACCCGCTGCATGGAGAAATGCCCTGTGCACCAATGGACAGGGCAGATCTTATCCTCGGTGAAGATGAGGAGGGGCCCTTTCTCAAGCTGACCGGTGAATATGAGTATGTTATCGGCTTTGGCAGCCATTATCTCGCCTGTCCCTCGATCTGCCTGCGCCCGAATTCGGCCCTTTTCGATGTCTCGATGGAGGTGGAAAATCTTGGCAGCAACGAGATGGAGCTGATGTATATGTGCCATCTCAACCCAGTCTTCGTTGAAGGGGCAAAAATTCTGCAACCAGCTGCCTGGACAGCGGCGCATGTGGCTACTCGAACCTCGATCCCCGCCCATGTTCGACCGACCAAGCAGTGGAAAACCTTTCTACGGGAGGTTGCTGCCGATCCGGCACGAATGCAGGTGCTCGATGAACAGGAAAAATATACACCGGAATTTGTCTTCTTCCTGCGTAACCTGAACGTTGATGCTGCCGGTACGGCTCACTTTCTGATGAAACTACCCCAGGGCGGTGGCTGCTACTGCGGCTTTCGTCCCCAGGATTTTGACCATACCGTCCGCTGGATTCTCGCCGATGCCGACCAGCAGGTGGCGGCCTTCGCCCTTCCCGCCACCTGTGAGCCGGAAGGGTATATCGCAGAAAAAGCCAAGGGCAATGTTAAACTTTTGGACGGGGGGCAAAGCAGATCTTTTACCGTACGTACCGGCTGGCTCAGCGAGCTGGAGTGTGCGGCCGTCGAACCTCTGATCAAGGCTTGACAGACCTTGAGAATAGAGTGGCAGGGGAGCTCCGTAGACATATAACAGTAAAGGGAAGAGTATGAAAAAGATAGCAGTTATTGGTAGTAACATGGTTGATCTGGTTACCAGTATGGAACGGATGCCAAAACCCGGTGAGACGCTTGAGGCACCAAGGTTTGCAATGGGTTTTGGTGGGAAAGGCTCCAATCAGGCGATCGCTGCTGCCCGCCTTGGCGCAGAGGTGATGATCGTTACCCGGGTCGGCGACGATATGTTCGGGCCGAACACATTGGAAAATTACCGAAAAAACGGCATCGACGGCCGTCATGCGAAGATTGTTTCCGGTCTCTCGAGCGGGGTGGCTCCCATTTTTGTTGATCCGCAGGGGCAAAACAGCATCTTCATTATCAAAGGGGCAAACAATGCACTGCTGCCTGTCGATATCGATGCGGCCTGGAGCGACATTGAGCAGTGCGGCCTTATCGTGATGCAGCTTGAAATCCCGTTGGAGAGTGTTTATCACGTCATTGACAGAGGTACAGAAGCGGGGATTCCGGTACTGCTCAACCCGGCTCCGGCCATTGCTGGAATGGATATGGAGAAAATCAGCAGACTTGCGGTACTGGTTCCCAACGAGACTGAGCTGGAGATCCTTACCGGTATGCCGGTAGGCTCTGTCGAGGAGATTGAGGCAGCTGCCCGTCATCTTGTCGCGACAGGGGTGAAGACACTTATTGTCACTATGGGCGAAAAAGGGGCGATGCTGGTGACCGGCCAGCAGTGTATCGTTGTTGACTGCCCGAAGGTAAAGGCCAGAGATACAACCGGCGCAGGCGATGCCTTTATCGGCTGTTTCTGCCGCTACTACATGGAGGGGCAGGATATCCTCAAGGCCATGCGACAGGCGGTTCTCTATGCCTCGATGTCGACCCTGAAGGCAGGCACCCAGAGCTCTTTTGCGACCGTCGAAGAGTTTGCCGCCTTTACGGCAGGGCAGTGATCGAGCCCGCACCTCAGGCGGCAATGGCTTGAGATACTCCGCTGGCCGGTGCGTTCTTTGCAAAAAGACCCGGCGCAAACCATATCTTCGGCCTCGACAGTCCTCGGTATGCGAGAGTGAAAAATCGTGCCTGTCCAAAGCATCTGCAGAGCAGTTGATCGTGAGAAACCTGTACAATCGACGGCTTTGCAGCCCTATACGAGTGATTGCTTTTTCATTTTACTTGATTTTTCGAGATTTTGCAGGTAGGATAGTCTTCCAGTACCATGTGAACGAGGGACATATAATGCCTATACGCAAATTTTATTGCGCTGCCTGTGACGCTATTTTTGACGTTCTTTTCGATGCGTCGACGCCCAACGCATTTTTCTGCAGCAGGTGTAAGTCGAGCGATTTATGGCGGGTATCCCCAGACAAGAGATATAACGACAGCCAGGCTACCCCTCTTTTTGAAGAAGTCCGTGCCGGAGGTTCCTGTCCCCCGGGTTCCTCGTGAGGTTGATTCTGGCCCTCGGCGAGGGCTCTCGTTTCTGATAAGACAGGATCTTTCCTGACAAGTCCCTGGTTCCTGCTCTATAAGACAATTTGCCGTTGTTTTTTTTGATTCAAAGCGAATAATTCAATACAGGCTGCATCTGCATCTGCATCTGCGTCATGGTTAAGATCGGCCAGACCGCAGAAGAAAGTCCTTCTGGGGCACGAAGCTCGAGCGATTCTTGATAATCGTAGCGAATCAGGCATGAGCAGCAAATGTCAAAAGGAGACAATTTCATATCCCCCGGCGAGGAAACGTTCAATTGACGGGTGTCCCTGCATGTCACCGACAATGTTCAGACCTTGTCTCTCTGCCTCCTGCAGGCTGCCCATTTTTTGTGAGCAGGCCCGGCAGATACTGTCGATCAAGCCTTTTTCTCTCACTTGGGCATAGACCTTTGCAAAGGGGGTACCGGGCCTTGCCAGTTCGGAGATCAGTTTGGTGGCCGCGCCTTCTATTACAAGCCGCACCTCGTGTCCTTTTTTCTCAAAATCAAGGGCGTACAGCATGACATGGGCAAAGCACATCATTTCACCATTATAGGCCAACAAGACTATTTTTCTCATTGTTTCCCCCTTTTGTGGTAATGCAGATTGTCTTGAATAACCGATTAAAAAACCTGCCGCCCCTATATTGGAATATGCTCACCGTGACGGGGAATCTCAACCGGCAGTCCCAGGCCTTGCAGATGTTTTGCAAAGGGCTTGATCTGCTCTTCCTCTCCATGAACCAGGGCGATCTTTTTGATCTTCAGGTTTGATTCCTTGATGATTCTTGTCATCTCATCGCGGTCACCGTGGGCAGAGAAGCCGCCAAGGGTTACGATATGAGCCCTGAACGGGTATTCCTTGTTGTAAAATCGGACCGTTGGCGGAGGGCCCTGGCGTCCCTGTGCGGCGCACGCCTCTCCTTTTTCCTGGAGCAGACGACCAAAGGTGTTCGCCCCCATATACCCGACGACCAGTATCGTGTTGCGTTGATCATGGATCCTGTGACGTAAATGGTGCAGCACGCGCCCGCCTTCACACATCCCCGAGCCGGCAAGGACAATATGCGATCTGGGATCACGGTTTAAGGCCATCGATTCTTCAACGCTTTGCACGAATTTGAGGTTGTTAAAATCAAACGGATTCAGCCCTTTTCTTAAAAATTCTTCGTGGGTCTCCTCATCGTAGGTTTCCGGATGTTCGCCAAAAACATGGGTGATCTTGGTTGCCAGAGGACTGTCCACCCAGACCGGCATCGGGGGCAGCTCTCCCTCTAGAAACAGGGAATGCAGGAAGTAGATAAGCTCTTGGGTTCTGCCATAGGCAAAGGCCGGGATGATCACCGAACCGCCTCTTTCATAGGTCTCGACGATAACCTTTTTGAGCAGGGGTTTCATATTGATTACCGGATCGTGCAGCCTGTTACCGTAGGTACTCTCCATAATCATCAAATCGATGTTTCGGTGTTCTTCGATAAAGTCCAGGCATGGATCTTTTATAATCGGTTTGTCAAATCTGCCCAAGTCTCCAGTATAGAGCACATTTTTGGTCTGAGAACCCTGCTTGTACTGGAGAACGCTTATCGCCGAACCCAGGATATGGCCGGCGACATAGAACGTACAGGTAAGGTTGTCGCCGATGGTTACTGTTTCCCGAAAGGGGATTCCATTAAAACTCTTGAGTGCTTCTTCTGCGTCATTGATCGTATACAGGGGCTCGATTCTCTCCAGTTGCTCTCGTCTGAGGAGTGTTTCCACCGCTTCGTCTCGTATCTCATAATGCCCTGATTTGAGTTGCGCGTGTATCTCCTTGAGCTGAGATTTTGTTATGTTACTGGTCTTTCCGCCAGTTTTGATCTTGCTCAGAAAACCTTTTGCGGTCTTGTAGTTCAGATAGGAGGCATCGCCTTCCTGTATCTTGGCAGAGTCTTTCAACAGATATTCACAGGCATGGGCCGTCGGTCGCGTGCAGAATACCTGACCGTTAAAACCGTTTTTGGTCAGCAGAGGAATACGCCCGGAATGGTCAATATGCGCATGGGAGAGGACCATATTGGTACAGATTGTCGGATCCACCGCCAAGGCCTTGTTTTTGATTTCTGCCTCCTTGCGCCTTCCCTGAAACATTCCGCAATCCAGGAGAATATTGTTTGCTCCTGCGGTAAGCATATGAAATGAACCGGTTACCTCGCGGGTCGCACCATAGAATGTTGCATGCATAGTCTCTCCTTGTAATCTCAGGGCCGTTGGATTGGTCGTTTATCCTTTTCCGTTGTCTTTCGGCCCAATTTCTGCATCTATACAGATCCTCTGTGTTCGTGGCCCACAATGCCCGCAGCCTATCCTTCGTACGGCGATCAGCTCTCGCCCTGCCCGTTTGCAGGCCTCTGAGATCTGTGTAACGGGCAGGCTTGGGGCGTTGTCATTGGTCATCTGGTAATAGTGTATCACACCTCCAGCCGGGGATAAAAGCCCGAGAGCATCGGACAGGAAACGATCTCCTGCAGTGGGCAGGGGCATAACAATACGCTCAAAAGAGCTGTGCAGTTTTTTTGCCACTTCCCGTACGTCCCCGCAGAGAAGATCTATGTCCTTATTCCTGTTGAGCTGCAGGTTTTTCAGACCATAGGCATGGGCGAACGGATTCTTCTCTATCCCAACAATTCTTTTGGCCCTGCTGCATTTTGCGATCAGCAGCGGATACGGTGCGATGCCCGAAAACATAACAAGCACGGACTCTCCTGTCTGCACGCAGGCAGCCACCCGCCTCCTTTCGCTGGCGCTTCGCGGACTGAAGTAGGCCTTTTCCAGATCGACGAAAAGTCGTACACCAAACTCTTTTACCAGCGTTTTTTTACGCCGTTCGCCGGCAATGATCTTCAGAGGGGCCGTTCTGAACTCTCCAGAATACCTTCCACATCGTCTGGCAACAACCCGTATACTGCTATGGGCTGTCAGAATAGCCTTCCCAATCGCTTTTTCTCTATGCGCAAGGGCCTCGGGGAGGGCAATGATGGCAATATCCCCGGTTCTGTCATAGCTGTTCACCATCAGCGACTGTTCTTGTGCTGTCAGCTCAGATCGAACTATATCCTTGAGTTTGAGACTCACAACTGGTTTTGTCATTGCAGTTTTTTCAAGAAGCTCGACGACTGAAGCGCGTGCAGGCTGTTCACCTCTCGTCGACACGAAACATTCGTTTTAGATCTAAACCGATGGTTTTTCGCTAGAGTTGTCTTCTGCGGGGAATCAGGGGCGTTGAGATATTGGCCTGTAAGGAGTTCTTGTAAAAAGGAAAAGCGCTGAGAACAGTACGAATTGGTACCATTCGCAACGCTGACATACGTTGACACTGCAAAAGATTTTTTGGCAAAGTCTAGATTATCAGCTGAAGATTTTTTTCCGAAAACCGTCCTGTGAAACTTCTTCAAAACACAGCCCCTGGCTGGTATCCTATATTAATATTCCAACCAGGCTCTCAGGCCGCCGGGATCAGAGAGCCTTTACATTCTCCGCAGCCGGACCTTTGGGACCGTCCACCAGATCAAAGCTGACTTTTGCCCCCTCTTCCAGGGTCTTGAAGCCCTCCATCTGGATCGAAGAATGATGAACAAAAACGTCCTGACCTTCGTCTTGCTCAATGAAACCAAAGCCTTTTGAATTATTGAACCATTTCACCGTTCCTTCTGCCATAATGCACTCCTCTGCCGCGTAGTCTGTTCATACGAATCTCTCTAGAGATTCAAACCCTGCCACAAGAAAGTTATACTGCGGTTTTGATAAAATTCAAAGAAAAAACTCTCTCGTCTTCGCCTGCAAATAATACCGTTTTGTTTCGGGATCTGTCGCTCTGGATGGCTGTGGTTTTCGTTGTCGAGGCTTGTCTTGAGATCCGTCTGCCACCTGTGGTAGTATAGCGGCAAGAGAGCTTGAACTGCTTGAGAATTCGACGTTTATTTCGGGAGAAAAAGATGCTTAACGTATTGACGCAGGGTTCTTTTTGGGTGAGCCTTTTTTCTGTGACCCTCATCCAGATCGCCCTTGGGGCAGACAATCTTATCATTATCACCATTCTTGCCAATAAGCTTCCTGCGGCCCAGCGAAAGCTGGCAATTAACCTGGGCCTTCTTCTGGCCATGGTTTTTCGTATCATCCTGCTCTTTATGGTGAGTTATGTCCTGAAATATGCAACCAGCGTCCTGTATCATCTTGATACCAACGTCCTGTCCTATCATATCTCAGGCGCCTTGAGCGGCAAGGCCATCGTGCTTGTCATCGGCGGGCTGTTTTTACTCTGGAAAGGGGTAAAAGAGCTGCGACACAAATCAAAAGGGGTAGAGCAAACTGTGCGGGAAGCCGCAGGTTTTTACCAGATTCTCTTTATTATCGTTGGTATGAATCTGCTGTTTTCTGTGGACTCTATCCTTACCGTCGTTGGTATGACAGATATTTTTCTTGTTATGGCGGGTTCTGTTGTTATATCGGTGATGATCATGCTTCTTTTTGCTGGGGTTATTTCACGCTATATGAACGAAAACCCAGATTTTGAGATACTAGGATTGTTTGTCCTGTTGTTCATTGGTTTTGTGCTGATCCTTGAAGGAGGCCATGTCGCACATCTTGTTATCAATACCAGCCAGTTCCCGTATATCCCGCAGTGGATTGTTCTTTTTATTCTGGCCCTTATGTTCTCGATAGATCTCTACCAGAACTGGATTGAGCGCAAGAGAAAGACAGAACCCATTGCCCTGCACCGTAAAAAGGCCGGAGATACGAAAAATTTGCGAAAATAATGCTGATCAACAATTGACTTTTTTTCGTAAAACGGTAAGTTCGATCTTTTGTTGTAATACGAGAAGTCAGGTAAAAGGATTTTGCCCTTGATGAGGGCTTTGTCTGCCAGACTTGTCTGAAATCTGCAGAAATCAACCCTTGGCAGGGGATCTCTGTAGTTTTTTGGATTGATATTTTGTTATGGTGCTTGTTGCGGAGGCATTTGAGGTGATGATTGGGCGGGTTTGCCGTTTTGCTGAGCGGCCTCGTATCACGCAGCTCTGACGTGAGAGTGATTAACAGAAATAACCTTTGATATAATAGCGGCCGACTGTTTATTTCTTCAGGGTATTCAGTTGTTTCGTACCGAGATCTATTGGAAGAATATCCAGGGCTTTTAAAGACTTTGAGATGTATTGGCGGCGAAGGCGCTTTGTTTAATCACCTTAACACACAGGAGGAGACATGAAAAACATCTTTGCAGCTGCCTTAGCTTGCGTTACGGCTTGTTGCACGATGATGGCTTGTAACGCCTACGCTTTGGGAGGGCCCAAGCAGGAGCCACTGCCCAAGGCAAAAACCATCGCTGAGCTTGCAGCCCGATACGATTCCAGCCGTTGTATGGAGTGCCATGAGGAGGCACACGAGGAGTGGGAAGAGTCCCTGCATGCCCGTTCGATTCTGGGCACTCCACGTACCGCCCCTACGATCGTTACTGCGGTGGAAAAGGGTCTGAAGAAATTTCCTTTTTCCGGGGTAAAGGAAGACAGCGATATAACGGTTGAGCATCTTATGATCTGCATGAAATGCCACCTGCCTCAGCTGGATGAGGCAACCGATGATGTCGCCAGGGAGATTGTCTCCACGATAAAGGCCTGGATGAAGGCAAACAAGGATGGTGAGGAAGAGAAGGCGGAAGAGCTTGAAGAGACTATTGCCAGTCTGAATATTGGCTGTATGGTTTGCCATAACAAGATGGCTCTCATCCACAAATACGCAGACGGCTATCCCCAGCGCGATACTGTCTATGGCTCTCAGGATGGGGAGCATGACGATGAGGAATTGACCGAGATTGCTGTTGCCCCGGCGATTGGTGAATCCATCTTCTGCGGTCAATGCCATGGTCAGGGGCCCAATTTTGAGCTGGCCCATCCCTCACAATGCGCAACCCTTTATGGCAGCCATCTTTTCTCCTATGTCGCGCATGGTGGGAGTAAAACCTGCCAGGAATGCCATATGAATGCCTCTGGTCTTGGCCATAACATGCAAGCCTATCGGAGTGAAACCATGGCCAAAATGGCTCTGGACATCTCTGTTGAGACCCGTTCCCTGTTCTGGAGAAAGAACAAGGAAGAGGGGGTCCTGCCCATTGGTATCATCGACGTGAGCATGTACAACAAGGCGGGGCATGCGATCCCAGACGGCTGACCGACTCCGAACCGGCTGGTCCTGGAAGTGACCGCGACAACAAGTGATGACGAAGAAGTATTTAAAGAGCAAAGGATCTATATGCCGTACCCGGGACGTTTGGGGCGGGGCAAGGAGATGGGGCGAGGACCCTATGAAAAGAGCGGTATCTTGAGAGAGACAAGTATCCCGGCTCTGACCAAAGTGCATGAGACCTTTGAGATTGTCTACCCTTACGAAGATGTTCAGAAGGGTGATAAGACCAGAAGGGAGCTGCTCAAAGATGAGCTCACCGTATCTGTGATTCTCTGGTACGTTCCCTTTGGTGAATTTGATGGTTACGAGGTCGCCTTTTTTGAGGAGGAAAAAACCATCGATCTGAAAACTGAATGGGTGTGGAGATAGTCTGAGCAGCTACACCCTCGAAGATTCCACAGCTAAGCGGCTTGGTTGTTGGTCGCCTGTGGCTGTTGTTCTGAATCGGCCCTGTGATCTCTGGTCATGGGGCCGACGTTTGTTATGCCAAAAATAACGTCAGCAGGTCAGCTTCTTTATATCCCTTTCCTTCTCGTCTCTTTTTGATTCGTCCAGCCCTCGGGCGTACCCAAAAGAGCTGTCATGCCTGTTTTTTCTTATCCCGGATATATTTTATGAACATTGTGTCAAATTTTTAAAAATTGCTGATATTCCAATATACGACACGGAGAAAATTACAGTTTTACAATATCCAAAGTGTTCGCCAAAGGTCAGTCCATACGGCGCCATCTTTTTTACGTATTTTTGCAGTAAATAGAGTTTACTATTACGTAATACAAAAAACTTCGAACCTGACGCCGCCTGAACTGATGAAATATCCGGGTTATCTGCATGTTTTGGTTTTTTACCTCGATTACGGCTCTTGTATTCCGAGGCAGTTGAGAACCCGTCGTGACCATGAACTGTGTTGGTTGAAGTGGGGCAGGCAGGCGGGCGCGTTCTGTCGCCCTCTCTTTTGTATCGAAAGGGACAGAAGCCCAGAGATAGATGCCGAGGCAAGAGAGGTCCCATCCATAAAGTTATATTTACTCTCTGGTGTTGTGGTCAGCAGATTGGTTGCAGGAGCCACTGTTTTTGCTCTGGCTGCCAGCGTGGCGTTTGGTAATGGCCGTCCCGATTCATCAAATCCGGCAACACTGACAACCTTGCCGTGAGAGGCCGGAAAAGAAATCTGTTGCCCTGCACTGGTATTTCCGACAGGAGCAGTAAAGATAAGGCCTTTTTTATTGCCGGCATCAATCATCTTCGTCAGTAGAGGATCTTTGGCCTGGCAACCGAGACTCATGTTGACAATATCCACATTTGCTCGAATTGCTGTGTCTACCGAGCGAACGATTGATGTCGAAAAACATCGGCCTCTGGCCTTCTTGTCTTGCAGCTGTTGACAGGCCCGAAGCGCCAGAAGGTTTACTTCTGGGGCAATGCCAAGAATCCCAAGTCCATTGGAGCTGGCGGCAATAATGCCGGCGACCGCCGTCCCGTGTATTTCGCCGTGATAGGAACTGGCGGGGACGAAATTATGATGGGCTACGATTCGATTCCGCAGGTCTTCGTGGGCGAGTTCAATCCCTGTATCGACGACCGCAACGGTAACGCCTTTGCCTGTGATTTTTTTGTGTACTGCCTGTAAGTCGAGCATGGAAACGATATGTTGCATGTTATCCAAGGGCTCTTTTGTTGTCGATGTGGAAAAAATATAGTTGGGCTGGGAAGTCTCTACTCCACGCTCTTTTTTCAGAGCCTCACTTACCTCTCGAACGTCTCGGTCCGTCGTTGATATCACCATGATTTGGTCAAGAGTGTGCAGGATTGCGGTGCTGACAATAGTAAGACGGTATTTTTGTGAGATATGTGTAATAACTTCCAGACCCTGAGCGGTGTTAGCCACCGAAAAAATGACCTGTTCGGGTACATACAGGGGCTGAACGTTTTGCGGTGTCGGGGGAGGCGGTTGTCTCTTTTGGAGGGGTGGCCGTAACGTTTTTGTTTTCAAAGCCTCTGACGGTACAGGGTTTTCCGTTGTTACATACTGATTTTCCTCGAGCCTTGTCTGCAATTCAATGTGGCGGCTGGCTACGGGTTCTTCGTCAATGATCACAGAAGATTGGCTAGCTGTATTCGAAAAGCCTTGGGCTGTGTTGAAGGCATTAAGGCTGTGGCCGTCATTTGTCACGACACCGTATATCGTGGCATTTTTCACCACAATGCTTGCTTGATTTGCTATGTTTTGCTCTCCTGTGGCAATATTGGTGGCTTCTTGCAGCCGAGAGTCGTTGTACATTGGGCTTTGTATCGAGGCAGACTGTATGCGTACAGCACCCTGATTTGCTTCGTTTGCCTTTCCGGAGGCTATATTGATTGTCCTTTTTGTTTGAGCTTGATGGACAATATTATCTGTTACCTTGCTACGGGAGATAACGACACTGCCTTTGCTTGCAGCATTTTTTTCCCCAGCAGTGAGATTGGTTGAATCTTTGCCCTGTATCTGGTTAACAACGTGACCTCTGAGGCTGACCTGCTTTATCGCCGGCGAAGAATGCTGCGCATGATTCCGGGAACCTGAGCTGATATTGGTCGTATTTGTACTCTTTGGAGTTGTGTTAATCAGGGCCTCCTGGATACCTTCTTTTGCAGAAGCGATGGTATAGGTAGAGAGAAGCAGAAGGCACAAGAGACAAAAGAGGCCTCTTTTGTCCTTTTTGTCAGGTGTTGTTTTATTCATTGTTCTTTCCTTGTTTCAGGCAAGTTCTTCAGCACTGCTGGTATCAGTTCAGAGTCTTGGCTACAGCTTTTTCCTGAAGTTTTTTTCACCTTGTCTTTTTACCCTATTTATAAAACAAGTTTCCCCGAGAAAGCTGGACAAGGAAAAGCCCCGTTGCACGAAGCTGTTCAGGAAATCGGCTCGGCAAGGAGAACAATCTCTGATTGCTGCAGGATTTCGAGAGGCGCGGCGGTATTACTCTTTGCATCAAAAGAAACAATATACCTGCCAGAACGGCTGGGTCCATCACAGAGAGAGCCTTGGATTGTTTGTAAAAGCTGACGGATTTGCAGTTCGGTTGCACTTGGAGAAAAGACAACATTCACCTTTATAACTTCGGCTGCGTCTTTTTTGTCTTGATCTGCACTCAGGGTCGTATATCGTGACCCGTACGGTTCTGCCTGTGAGTTGTCATTTAACGGCTGCTGATTTTCAGCACTAGAGAGAATAGGTGTTTGTTGTACTGGCAACAACAGCAAGACGATGACGACCGCCTGTACAGCGGCCAACATCCAGGAGAAGGTGAAGCCGGAGCGTATTGTATCAAAAAGCGAGTAGATGCCTTTCACTGCCCCTGGCCTTGGCTGCCTGCCCATTACTCGTTTTTGACATATTTTTTGTGCAAGAATTTGCTGAAAAACCTCTTCGGAAGGTTCGGGTTCGCTGTCTTGGCTGTGCCGGTAGAGTTCCTTGAATTGGCAAAAATCTGCTACTTCTTCTTGCAATTCCGGGTCATCTTTCAGCAGAAATTCGAATTGAGCTTTTTCTGCAGCACTCATCCTCTCATTGCAATAATCAGGGATAAGGTTTGTAGGATGTAATGTATTCTCTTCCATCTTTACTCGGAGATATCCTGTCTTTGTAAAATCAATTTAAGTGCTTTTTTCGCATGGAAGACTCTGGTCTTCACTGTATTGACCGGGATATCGATTAATTCTGAGATCTCGGCGTAGGAAAAATCCTGATAAAAAACCAGCTCAAGTATCTCGCGGTGAATAGTGTTTAGGGACTGCAGGGCCTTTTTTAAAGCTTCTTTCGTCGAGTTAATCTCGACCCTGTATTGACTGTCTTCATCCGCAGCACTGTATTCGTCGTTAAAAGGAACCGTTTTTCTTAACTTTTTAAACTCCCGAAATGAGACATTTCGCGCTATTCCGATCAACCATGTGGATACTCTCACTTTTTTTTTATAGGTATGGATCCTTTGCCACCCTATCGTATAGGTTTGTATCAGTATATCTTCCACCAAATCATCGTCACGAACCAGTCTGTGTACGTATCTTGAGACTTTGCCGTAGGTCAAATCGTAGAGCTCTCGAAACGCATGTGAGTCTCCCTTGATCACTTTTTCTACTACATACCTTTCTTGCAGAGCTTCGTCTTTCTCTACCATTAGTCTCTTTGGTTCGTTAAAGGTTCAATGAGATTGAAGAAAATATTATGATCCGGAGGATATGTGCTTCTTTTGTTATTGCTGGCTTCTATTCAACATTTGGGAGTTGAGATTTTATATCGGCAACTGAGAGCTTGGTCCATTTCAGAAGAACCCTGGATACCTGTTCTGCGTCAGAAGTACGCTTTACAAAGTCCTAAAATTTCTTTTCTTGATTTGTTCTTGTTTCGCCGAATTCTTTGAAGGATATTTTTGAATTTCTGCTGTCTTATGGATCTTATCGATGGGAAAAATTATTCGTATTTTTTTATATTAATCGAACAATCGAAAAGTGCAAGATTTCTCTTAGAAGGACGCAGCGTAGTTTGTCAAAGAAATGAATTGTAGAATTATGATGGAGACAAACTCAATCTGCGCCTGTTTTTGCTGGTGTACCATTGATAAAGTGTTCGAATAATCTTCATTGATTGTAACTGGTTAATGTACAATACCTTATATACACGACTGAATCTTAACGTATGTAAAGTGAGGTGTCAGCCCAAAAATAAGGTATCCTATGATAGCTTAGTCTCTAGGGTTGACTTTTGACGATCACAAAAGAAACGTGTCTTTCAAGCCCCCTTAAAGACAGCGTTCTTCCCCATCATGTTTGACAACAAAAGAGGTGATGTATGTTTTTGGATTTATTGCGTAAAAGGCGAAGTATTCGCCAGTTTGAAGCAAGGCCCCTGTCTGAAGAGCAACTCAACCAAATGATCGAGGCCGTCCTGCGCTCTCCTTCTTCACGAGGTCTGCAGCCCTGGCATTTTGTGGTGGTCAGAGATCCTTCTGTTGTCGAGGCCCTGGCAAAGGCAAAGCCGCACGGTTCGACCTTTGTCAAGAATGCGCCACTGGTCGTGGTGGTATGTGCAGATCCTTCGATCTCCGATATGTGGGTCGAGGATTGTTCTATTGCCAGCCTGCAGCTTCACCTTGTCTCAACGGACATGGGGCTTGGCAGCTGCTGGGTGCAGATACGAAAACGTGACCACGACGAGGGTCTTAGCGCTGAAGAGTACGTGGCACGGCTGGTCGGTCTGCCCGATGGTTTTCGGGTTGAGGCTATGGTGGCAATTGGTTACCCGGCAAAGATACCGCCGGGCCGGGCTCGAGAAACGCTGCTGTATGAGCGGCTGCATTATGAAAAGTTTGTCCAGGAAAAAACCGAATAGGAATTCTTTTCAGTGTCATAAGAAACAGGCTTGATCATTCTCAATTCCCTGTTTCCTGTTCTGGTTCTTGGCTGTCTTGCCGTCGTTGTATTGGTGATTTTCCCGTTTTTATAAACAGTTTTTAGAGCACTGCTCTTGAGATTGTCTACATTACAGTAACTCTTGCTCCACTAGAATGTATACGGAATATACAGGGCAAGGTTCGGGAAAAACCAAAGGAGTACAACGGTGGTCAATATAATGAGAATGAAGGGCCAAACCCCTCTTATTACATCCGAGAGTGGGGCCCGGGCCACCGCCTGAATGACAAAGAGATTAAGCCCCACTGGTGGTGTGATCAGAGCGCACTCAATCATAATCACAAACAGTACGCCAAACCAGATAGGATCTATCATCAACGTCTCAAGTGATGGATAGAGAACGGGCATCATTATGATCAGCATAGACATAGACTCCAGAAACAGTCCCATCACCAGCAAAACAACACAGACAATGATGATAAACAATCCCGGCTCGTTGATATTGGCCGCAATAAGCTGCGAGATCTCCTGGGGTATCCTGTAGAGGGTAATTGCCTTGCCAAAGAGCTTGGCTCCGGCAATGATAAGAAAAATAGCGATGGTTGTCTTCATCGACTCTTCGACCGCTGTCTTCAGTTTTTCCCAATCCATGCGTCCCATCGCAAAAACGATAACCAGGGCCAGAAAAAAACCGATCGCCGCCGACTCGGTCGGCGTAAACCAACCGGCATAGATCCCGCCAATAACCACAGCGGCAAGACACACCGTTGGCAGGGCCCGCAACGTAACCAGCCAGCGTTGTCTCAACGGCACCCGTTCGGAGGGTTGGTATCCCCTGCCAAACTTGGCATAAAGAAACGAGAAGACCATAAACGAGCAGGCAAGGAACAAGCCGGGACCGATACCGGCCATAAACAGACCGACGATCGATTCTTCGGTGATGACACCATAGACAATCATCGGAATCGAAGGAGGTATCAGAATCCCGAGGGTCCCCCCTGCCGCCATAAGCCCGAGCACGAAGGGGCGATTATAACCCCGAGCCGTCATCTCACGGATCGCCACTGTGCCAATGGTTGCCGCTGTCGCAACAGAAGATCCCGAAATTGCTGAGAAAATTGCACAGCTGACAATGGTCGCGATGCCGAGCCCACCCGGCCAGTGCCCGACCCAGCTCTGTACCGCAGTGAACAGATCCTTGCCAATATCTCCCTTGAGCAGAACATTGGACATCAGCAGGAAAAGCGGGACCGCCAGAAGGATAAAGCTGTCCATGGTACCGTAGAGAGACAGGGGCACCATATCCAGTGTCAGGTCTTTGAGGAGAAGAAGTAGCAGCCCCAGACAGCCCAGCGCAAAAGCAACCGGCACCCTGAGCAGAAGCAGCAGGACAAGGGCTATAAAAATACATGCAGCCGTCACGCGGATGCGCCTCTATCGCTGCCGGCTCCCCGAGAGCCTGAAGGTGAGAACTGTTTTTGCAGCTCAGCCAGGGCCTGCAGGGTAAGCAGGCCAAAGCCAACCGGGATGGCACTCTCTGTCAGCCATTTGGGGACCCCGAGCATGGTCGAGGTCTTTCTCCCCATCTCCACCGACTCGATCACCATGCCGGCACCATAGTAGGTCGCAACAATCGAAAAAAAGCCAACACTCAAGAGAGCGATGCAGGAGCAGCATTTGACGAACCCGGGCGGGAAGGATCTGGTAAACAGCTCCACCGTGATCAACTTGCCCCGTTTAAGGATGTGGGCGCAACCAAGATAGACCGCCCAGATTTGAAAAAAACGGGCCACCTCATCGACCCAGATGGTCGGTGCGTTGAAGATCTTGCGCATCACGACCTCATAGGTGACCATAAAACCGATTGAAAAAAACATCCAGGCAGCAAGAATCGCCGCACCTCTGGTTATCGCGTCAATAGCCCGTATCACGACATCTCCAGAAAAAACACTGTTGGTTGGTCGAGGATGCAGTTAGAGTTTTTCTGCCTCTGCAACCAGCTTTTTACCGAGCTCTCCGGCCCGCTCCATGTAGTTGTTGACAACCGGTTTCGTCGCTTCACGCCACTCGGCCCTCTCTGCATCTGTTAAATCAACGACATTGATCTTATCGCTGACATAGGCGAGGGTTTCCTGCTCAATGGCCCCCATCTTCCCACGTAACTCTTTTTCTACCCGCAGTCCGGCCTTGGTGATAATCGAGCGCTGTTTGTCGGTGAGGCCTTGCCATACCTGCTCGTTTATGATGACAATAAACTCTATATCGGCATTGTAGGTCAGCGTCATATTGTCCATAACTTCATAGAGCTTTCGGCTCTTAACCGCCGTTATTCCTGTCATTCCTGCATCGACAGTACCTCTCTGGTAGGCAAGAAACTGCTTGGATCCAGACATCATCGTCGGCGCGCCACCAACGCTTTTAACGGTATCTCCAAGAGTTTTGCCAAAAACACGCACTTTTTTGCCCCGCATATCGGCGGGTGTTTTAATCACATCTTTTTTGCTGAGTAAAATCGAACTTCCATAGGCCTGCCACCAGAGAACCCGGGTTCCTGTCTTGAGGATAGCGTCATCAAGTTCCCTGCGAATATTGCTTGACGGAGCCGTAGCCTTTACCACTTTTTCCGGGCTGTCAAACATAAAGGGAACGTAGAATATATCAACTGCCGGTACCGTTCCGGCAAAGCGCGCCAAGGAGGCAGTTCCCATTTCGACAGCACCGGAAGCAACCGCCTGGGGAACCTCTTTGTCCTTGTACAGCTGAGCCGATGGATAGATCTCAATTTTCAAGTCACCGCCACTCTCCCTTTCAACCTCCTGCTGGAAGTTGAGCAGATTTTGTCCCAGATGGTGTTTGAGGGGAAGTTGTAGGCTGATACGCAGGGTCTTGCCTGCCGCTGCCGAGGCGGCAAAAACCAGACAGCAGATTATCATCAACGTTATCGACAGACAGAGTCTTTTCATCGTGTTGTCCTCCTGAAATTTGGGTTGCAGAAACGCAGAGACAGCGATATCCGTAATATGGAAGAGGTTGTCATTTGAAGAAACAAGAGTTTCCCATACCAGTTTGAACCGGCAAGCGCAATTGTTTTATCGAGATTATAGCCGACAAATGGAAACAGATTCCGCCCCTTGCCGATGGACAATCTGAGACATGCTCGAACATGTCTCTACTCTGTACCGATAATAACCAAAAGCACCCCCGAAGCAAAGCTGATATCTACTGAGGTATCGGTACTTACATTACTGAGGCCGCGGCTTGTACCAAGGTGCAGGCTTTCTCCTACCAGCGGATATTCAAGCCCGCTGAGGCTGATATTTTCAACAACGGCACTCAACGGCAGCAGGGAAACGCCTGTTCCGCATCTGGTCTGCAAGTGGTGTGTACCCCGGCGTAATATTTTCCAGACAGAACCGTCACCCAGGACGGTAAAATTGATCTTATCATATTTCTTTTGGGCAAGAAGCAAGATATTGCCAAGAGTCATATCCCAGCGTCCACCCAGGAGTCCCGCCAGGAAGATCTCTGTGCTGTCCAGGGCAAGGGCCTGATCAACTGCCAGCTCAAGGTCTGTCTGATCTTTTCGGGTCGAATAGCGCGAGATCTTTACCTCTTTTTTGCCGAATTGATCGAGAAGAGCTGTGGGGATGGAGTCGAGATCTCCGACAAGGACATCCGGGATTCGGGAAAGGTTTGTGGCATGTCTGGCGCCGCCGTCTGCGGCAATCAGACAGTCCGCGGTTCGACTGATCTGGTAAAGCTCGTCGCTTATCGGAAAATCTCCATTGGCAAGGATCAAGGTTTTCATATCAGGTGCCCCTTTTCTTGAGGAAACCGACAAGGTAGGCATCCATTATCAGATGGGTAATATGGTGCATAACGCAGACAACAAGGGCAATCCCAAACTCCGGGAAAAGAGAGACCTGCAGCAGAACCGAGAGGGCAAGGGTCTTTTGCCCTCCCATAAAGATCACACTGATCCTTTTTTGCCGTGGAATACGCAGCAGACCTGTTACAGCAAAACCTCCGAAAACGAGGACAAGATGAAAGCAGAAGACGAGAAAAATGACAAAAAATACCGAGTCCAGACCACTGACTATCGCCGGACGACCGGCGCAAAGTGCCATAAAGACGATAATCAGGATTCCCAACTGATTACAGCTTGAGATAAAGGGCAGCAGAGGGCGGAGCCTCTCTCCAGACAGCCTTCTTGAGACGATGCCCAGCAGAAGTGGTACAAGGACCATTTTTGTAATCTTCAGCATCATCGGCAGCTGCTCTATCTCAATCGATTTGCTGTCGACACCGCCTAATAAAAGGGAGAGGGTCAAGGGGATGGTAAAGACGGCAAGCGAGTTGGCAACAACGGTAATAAAGAGGCTGTGTGCCATATTACCACCAGTACACCCGGTCATTACCACACCACTGCTCAGCGTTGAGGGCATCACCGCCACAAGAAAGAGTCCGACAATAACACCATAGTCGGAGAGCAGCAGGGAAAAGAGAAAGCCGAGCAGCGGCGACAGTAAAAAAATCAGAAAAAGGGCCACAAGCAGGCCTCGAATATCGGACAAGCCTTCGCGTATCTGTCTTGTATCAAGGACGAGCCCTGAGAGGTAGAAGATGAGGGTAATTATTATTGCTGGCCCCCGGTGCTGCTTCAGCCACAGGCCCGCAGTCACCAAAGCCCCTCCACTATCGGCGACCACAACCATTGCGATGGCAATAAGAGCAAACATGAACCAGTTCTTTTTCAGTACAGACAGCATGGGTACAATATGATTTTTGGGTTTACTGGAAAGAACAGAGCCGTACCCGGAGAGCCGGCCTGTCGGTTTGATGTATATCAACTCCGTACCGATCTTTCTGCGAAAATTGCCGGATCTCCTGCGGGCTGTTCCTGGGGTTTGTCTCGCCCTGCTTCTTCTGCATACCCGGGCTGCGTCAGATACTCAACGTATTTCTTTTGCTCAGAGGATATGGTACAATCCCGGCCGGTCAGATCTATTGTCCTACCACCCCTTTGCTGTCAATTGTAAAACGAAATCATGGGTATCACCACCGATATTATTATTCTCGTTCTTGTCGCTTTTTTCTGCGGGCTCATGATGCAGCGGCTCAAGCAGCCCCTTATCCTCGGATATATTCTTGCCGGAATCCTGCTCGGACCGTATACCGGCGGGATAACCGTTACCGCCATCCACGATATTGAGCTGCTTGCCGAGATTGGGGTGGCCCTGCTGCTCTTTGCCCTGGGGCTTGAATTTTCTCTCAAAAACCTCAAGCAGGTACGCTACATCGCCCTCGTCGGAACCCCGCTGCAGATGTTGTTGACCATTGGGCTGGGGATTTTCCTCGGCCGGTTCTTCGGCTGGGACTGGATACCATCGCTCTGGTTTGGTGCACTCATTTCCCTGTCTTCAACCATGGTCATACTCAAGACCTTGATGAATCAGGGTTGGCTGGGAACCCTCTCCAGTACGGTCATGATAGGTATGCTGATCGTGCAGGATCTGGCTGTGGTACCCCTGCTGATCGTCTTGCCGCAACTTGGAGCCCCTTCGGCGGGGCTGGGAATACTCGGGTTTGCTCTGCTCAAGGCCGTCGCCTTTCTGCTGGGTATGTTTTTTTTCGGTACCCGTCTCCTCCCTTACCTTCTGCAGTCTATTGCCAAGCTGGGTTCCAGAGAACTCTTCATTCTGGCAATCACCACGATCGGTCTTGGTGTTGGCTATCTCACCTATATGGTCGGCCTCTCCTTTGCCTTCGGGGCCTTCATCGCCGGGATGGTCCTCAGTGAATCCGACTATGGGCATCAGGCGCTTAGTGATATTATTCCGCTGCGGGATCTCTTTGGCCTGTTGTTTTTTGCCTCTGTCGGTATGCTGCTTGACCCTCGGTTCCTGTTGCAGCATTGTACAACCATACTCATAATGGTTCTTGCCGTAAGCCTTATCAAGGGCGGTATCTTCGCCGCCATTGCCCGTCTGTTCGGGTATCGCAATGTTGTTCCTCTTGCCGTTGGTCTTGGTCTCTTCCAGGTGGGTGAATTCTCTTTTGTGCTGGCAAGAGTTGGCTTGTCAACGGAATCGATCAGCACCGACTTTTACAATATGTTTCTGACAACCGCTGTGCTGACCATGGTCCTCACTCCGCTGGTTTCGGGACAGACGGCACGGCTGTATAGTTTGAAGAAGAAACGGTTTCGGCATGAGCCCCTGAGCAGAGTGAATCTTCCCAAAGAGCAACTGAACAGACACGTAGTAATCGCCGGCTGCGGTAATATCGGGATGCAGATGGCCGGAGTACTGCAACGGCTGGCCATTCCGTATGTGATGGTGGAGATAGACCAGCAGCGCGTCGATCGTGCCAAAGAGGCAGGCTTTCCGATTGTCTATGGAGATGGCAGCCAGGAAATTGTACAGGAGGCCTTGCATATCGATCGGGCCTCCCTTTTGGTCGTTACCATCCCCGGAATTGTGGTTGCCAGATCCATTATTACCCAGGCAAAAAAAGTGAATCCAGCGATACAGGTAATCGCTCGTATCTCGGATCCTGAATTCTTTGATGTGTTTCAAGAGATCGATGTGGCGGATCTGGTGTACCCTGAATTTGAGGCAAGTCTGGAGATGATCCGCCAGGTTCTGCTCTATCTGCGTATTCCGGTACCCGAGATTCAAGGGTACACGGAGACGTTACGCCATAAGATGCTGAAGAACAGGGGGCATGTTGACAGCGGATATGCGACCCTCGGACAGATGCGGGCTGCAGAACAGCAGTTTGATCTGCAATGGATGGAGCTTGAAGACGACAATATTTTGGCAGGGAAAACCATCGCCGAAGCCGAGATCCGCAAGATGACAGGGGTCTCAATTGTCGGTGTTCTGCGCGAGGGAAAGCTTGAAACCAACCCTGCAGCGGATTATCGCCTTCGCGAAAAAGACCTGATCGCCATCATCGGTTCGGCAAATGCCCGACACAGGTTTCACTGTTATTTGAACCCCCTTGCCGAGGATTGTCGTCTCCCGGCTCAGACTGGCGGTCCGGAGAACAACCTCGGTGCGGAGATCTCTGTTTCACCTTGATTCCTGACGGCTCCGTTTTGCTTGAAAAGAGCAACAAGCCGGGATCCTCGATGTTCCTGGAAGAGCTTGCAGGGCAGGTCTCTTGTCGGCTGGCTCACGAGCCAGAGGAAGAGCATCTTTCAAGAACGGCGACGGTCTCGATATGGTGGGTCTGAGGAAACATATCAACCGGCAGAATGCTGGTGATCCGAAAGCCCCTTTTGCCGATTGCCACGAGATCCCGGCAGAGAGTTGACGGGTCGCAGGAGATATAGACAATGCGCTTTCTGCAGATCTGTGCCAGCAGCGGTGCCAGCTGCGGTGCTCCCTGCCGGGGCGGATCAAGGATGACGATCTCGTATTTTTTCCCCTTTTCGGCAATCTCCTTACAGGCGGTATGTACAGGCTGTTTGACAAATGAGGCATTATCGAGATGTGCAAGAGATGCGTTGTGTCGGGCGCAGCGAATACCCGAGCCCTGCCCTTCTATTCCACACACCGAGAGCGCCTTTGTGGCAAGGGGAATGGAGAAGTTACCCATTCCGCAGTACAGATCCAGAACCGAATCCCGGGGTGAGACCTTGCTGCAGGCAAGTACCGTTGCAATCAGCCTCCGGTTCTGCTGCAGGTTGACCTGGTTAAAGCCGCCGACCTCCCATTTGAACTGCAAGGGTGGACAAGCGCTCCCTTCACCCTGATAGTGCAGCGAAAGCAGGTTGTCTCCCTCGCCGGAGGCAGATACCGGTGGCTGGATCATAAAGTCATCGCCGGTAAAAAAAATACGCTCGATTATGGCCGTATTCCGGCAGATTTCTCTCGCCTTTTCTCTGTCTTTGGGACGCGGTTTTCTGTTGTAGACGCAGACGAGGACGACCCTGCCATTTGCCGGGTTGCACTGGAACTCTACCTCGCGGGAATGTTGTAAGAGCCTGCCGGCGGCATTGCTTGTCCGCAGTGCAGAGAGGGCCTGATTGATCTCCTCTCCGGCCAGCAGGCAGGCCTTGATCTCTGCGAGTCGGTGTGAGCGAAAGTGATGAAATCCCAGAGACCCGTTGCCTGAGACCTGGAGACGGATGCGCTGGCGATAGGCAAATTCGCAGGCAGAAGCCAGGGTATCTGCGACCATCTGCTCCGTTTCTGTTGCGCTGAACACTCCCTGCCGGACGAGCAGATCAACAAGCATTTCCCTTTTCAGGGTAAGCTGGCGGGAATAGTCGCAATGTTGTAGATTGCAGCCGCCGCAATGCTCGTAATACGGGCATTGCGGTTTGATTCTCGCGGAGTGCCTGTTCTGTATCTGTACCGCTTTCCCCAGAATATAGTTTTTTTTCACCTCTTGTCGGGTTACAATAACAGATTCTCCGGGCAGGGTATAGGGGACGAGGATAACCTGACCGGAAGGGAGGCGTCCAAGACCGAACCCTCCATGGACAAGTTTTTCTATGGTGACGGTTTCGTAGTTCATGGCCGCCGGATTTTCCCTGAAGAACGGAAAGATGTTTGTGTATTCAACGGCTGTTACCAGCTTCTTTTTTGATCGACAAACGAGAGTTTTTGCCTGGCTCCGTTGTGAAGCTACAGACAAAGATTTCTCTGTTTACCGCGTTTGAGGCTCTGATCTTGCGACGACAAAGGCAATCCCTGCAATGTCTTAATCAATCGATGTTCTTTTGTCGACTGGTATTGGTGTCTCTGTTTCTTTTCGGGCTGGCAGCGCCTGTGTACGCCGGCGGTATATCTGTGGATGTCAAGGTCAAAGGGGTGAAAGGAAAAATAAAAGACAATGTCCTCAGCAGCCTCAACCAACATCTACAGAGAAACAACGCGCGGCTCAAGGCGAGTACGATACGGCGTCTGCATAAAAAGGCCGAAAAATATATCAGACAGGCGCTCGAGCCCTATGGCTATTATCACCCGACAATCACCTCTCATCTTTCTGAAGACGACGATGGTTTCTACGCCACCTACGAGATAGATAAGGGGCCGCCGATAATCATTGTCGAGCTGCAGAAAAAAATTGTTGGAGAAGGGCGGGAAAACAGAGCGCTCCTGGCGGCCTTCGACGACTGGCGGCTTGCTGTCGGCGATGTCCTTGATCAGGAGAGCTATGAAAAGGAGAAGAAAAAGCTGATCAACACCGCAATGAGTGAGGGGTTCCTTGATGTTCGTTTCCTGAAAAAAAAGGTGGAAATCGATACCACAACAAACCGAGCCAGTGTCTCTCTGATCGTTGACACCAAAAAGCGCTACTATTTTGGGCTTACCAGATGCAAACAGGAAAAACTCGACCAGGACCTGCTGGATAAGTACATCCCCTACAGGCAGGGAGACCCTTACCGAAGCTCCAAGCTCTTTGAGTTGCAATCGATCCTCTACGAGACCAATTATTTCAGACAGGTCAGGGTCCAAGGCAGATTGAGTGAGACCGTTGACCACAAAGTCCCCGTGGAGGTTGATCTGCAGAGCCCTGAAAAAAGGAATAAATACAGTGTCGGTCTTGGTTATGCGACAAATACCGGGGCACGGCTGACCCTCGACTGGTCGAACCGTCTTTTCAACAGCAGCGGCCATAAGGTGCGGGCCTCCCTTTTGGCCGCAGAAGAGGAGCGCGGCCTGAAGTTCCTCTACGAGACACCCGGAGAAAATCCCAGATACGACTCGATAAATTACAATCTGGGATATCAGGATATCAGCTGGGGTGAAACCGATACCCGACTTGTTACAGCGGCCATATCCCGCGAACATTCGGGGCCGCGTTTCAAGCTGGGTGTTGGACTCGAAGGCCGTGATGAGGTGTACGATGTCGGAAACACCAGCGGCCACTCTACCCTGGTACTCCCTTCGCTGAATGCGGGATTTGTACTTGCCGATAACATCCTGAACACCAGCAGAGGCCTGTCGGCCTCGGTGAATCTGCTTGGTGCCCATAAGGATATTCTCTCTGATGCCAGCTTTTTGCAGGTAACATTGAACGGCAAAGGTATCTATTCTCCGTGGAGACAGTGGCGGGTGCTCGGCCGCATATCGGTTGGTGGTACCCTGGTTGATTCGATCGATTCCCTGCCGCCGTCGTTGCGCTATTACACCGGAGGTGATGCCACTATTCGGGGCTACAGTTATAAATCTATTGGTACCAAAGATTCCTCAGGAACGGTGATCGGAGGGCGTTATTTGATCGCGGAATCGATTGAACTGGAGTATGCCTTTACGCCGATGTGGGCGGCTGCCGTGTTCTGGGATGCCGGTACAGCCGAGGATTCCCTGTCTATTGACTGGTCGCATGGCGTTGGTGTTGGTGTTCGCTTCAGACTGCCCTTTGGACAGATCCGTCTTGATGTCGCCTCAGCGGTTTCAGAGGACGGCTCACCCGTTCGCGTGCATCTGAGCGTTGGAGGAGATTTATGAAAAAGACCATTCTTGTCCTGATCGGCCTTTTTCTGGTACTGCTGGCCACCGGCCTCTTTCTTGTCGGGACCTCTTCTGGTTTGGTCACCTTGCAGAAGCTGGCAAACAGTCTGGCAGGAGACCGCATCTCGATTGCCAGGGTTCAGGGGCATCTCGGCGGCACCTTTGCCGTAGATGGTATCAGTATCTCCACAGAGGCAGCTGACCTGGAAATCGGAGGTATCTCTTGCCGGTGGCGCCCCTCTGCCCTGTTCGAAGGCCTTCTGGATATACGCCGTTGTGAGCTGCGTGATGTCAGCATCAATCTTACACCGCAGGCAGGCAATGGGCAGTCCTCTTCTTCTCTCGGGCTCCCTCTTGCCGTAGACCTGCAGCGATTTTCTCTCTCCAATCTGCGGATTCTTGAACGGGGCAAGCTCCTCCAAACAATAGACGAGTGTACCGCCTCGGTTCTCTGGAAGCAGAGGCATCTGCAGATCCGCAATCTCTCCTGTACAGCCCCAGAATTTGCAACAAAGCTGCAGCTGGAGGCAAAAGAGGAGAAAGAGTGGAATCTGGCCCTGAATGGGAGCTGGAATCTCCACGGTTTTGGTTTTCATCCCTCACAGGGAACTCTCGTCGCCGGGGGGGGCGTCTCGGAGTTGCAGGTCGAGGCAAAGCTTACCAGCCCGGGGGCAATACAGGTGCGCGGGGTTATAAGAGATCTGCTCGAAAATCCGCGCTGGCAGGCAGATGTCTCCGCCCAGAATGTGGATCTCGAGCGATGGATTGAATACTGCCCTCAGATCATACTCGCCTCGGTTCGGGGCAAAATGCACGGCAATTTTCAGCAGTATAAGGGACTGGTTGAGGCAGAAGGTTATTGGGGGCTTGCCGATGCTCTGCAGCTGGAAGGCGAGATTGTCGGTGATGGCTTGGGAATTGATTTCACCTCGTTGACGATCCGGCGAAAAGGGGCCTCTGTCTCGACAAAGGGCGGCCGTATTTCGTGGGAAAAGATCTTCTCCTGGCGGGCTGATCTGGATGTTGACAATTTTGCCCTCTCGCTGTTCTTCCCGGAGAACGACACCCTGATTTCAGGCAGGTTACATTCGGCAGGAGATGTCCTCGAAGAGGGGCTGCTGGCAGACCTCAATCTGCAGAGCGTCTCCGCTACCTCTGCGGGTTACCCCTGGTCTGTCCTCGGTGATCTGACACTGACCGAGAGCGGTCTCTTCAGTCAGGATCTTCGCTTTACCAGCAGTTCGAGCGAAGGGGAGGTCAAGGTCCATGACTTTGCCTATCTCTGGGATGAGCCGATGCACGGCAGGCTGCTCGCCGAGATCAAGGGCTTTAACCCCGGCGTTTTCCACCCCCTGGCTGCAGGTCAAATAGAGGGTAATCTTCAGGCAAAATTGCACTGGCCTGGTGAATTTCCTGTAATTTCTCTGCAGCTTGACGATCTTGCGGGGAGCATCCGGGGGCGCAGTTTTGCAGGAGAGGGCGCCCTGGTTGCTCACGGCAGTCAGATTGAAAATGCACAGCTGCAGCTCAGCCTTGGATCTTCCCGTCTTGCGGCCACCGGAAGCATGCAAGAGAGTCTCGATCTGCGTTTTACGCTTGAAGCACCCGATCTTCAGGTCTTTGGGCCTGAGTTGGCCGGAGAGATAACGGCAGAAGGCTCGGTGAACGGAAAACTGACCGAGCCGGCACTTGAGCTTCGCATCCTCGGAGGTGATCTCTGTTACGACAAGGCTTCGATCGCCTCTCTTGAAGGGTATTTGCAGGGCGGCTTTACCGATACAAGCCCCTTTACCGGAGAACTCTCCGCTTCTGGCGTCAAGCTGGATAGCCTTGCTCTCGAGCGTTGCTCAGCAAGACTTTCGGGGACCTTGGAGCAGCATCTGCTTGTGCTCAATACCAGTGGCAGCGTAGGGAGCTTTTCCTCGCGCTTGACCGGCGGTCTGCAGGAGGGCTGGAGAGGACTTGTGGATACGACCGTGCTTGAGATACCCGGGCTTGGCTCCTGGAGACAGGAGACCGCCACAGCTCTTACCGCGACGACCAATCTGCTGGCGCTGGAGAGGTTTTGTCTTGTTGACGATTCTGATACAGAAAGAGCAAGTGCCTGTTTTTCAGCCAAGGCCGCTCTCAAAGAGGCAATGGACTGGCAGCTTTCGGCCCAACTGCGTAATATAAGTGCCAAATACCTCAGCCATTTCTCCGCCGATATACCCCGGCTGGCAGGGGTTGTGCAGGCAGAACTTGAGGCATCCGGAGACAGAGACGCCCTCCTTGAGGCCTCCGGCAGGGTCGATATTCCGACCCTTGACACAATACTGCCGAGCGGGGATTCCGACTCTGTTTCTCTGCATCTGCGTGATGCATATCTTCGCTGTACGGTCGAAGAAGAGGTGCTCAATCTCAATGCGGTCATCAGACAAAAGCAGCCAGGATCCTTGCAGCTTCAGGCGAAGATCAGCGATTTTGGTCGCTTTGAAGAGAGCCTCTTCACTCTGCCCATCACCGGAAACATTGTTCTTGACGGGTATGATGTTGAGCCACTTGCCGCTCTCACCGAGTATATGATACAGCCGAGTGGACGCGCGCACGGTAACTTCCAGCTCAACGGCAGTCTTGCAGCCCCGGTCTTGCAGGGAGAGCTCCTCTTGCAGGACGGCGATCTGGAGTTGCCCCTGTTGGGTATTCATCTCACGGATGTCGGCCTTCTGGTAGACGCACGGGAACATGATGCCCAGGTTCGGGCCTCGGTTACCTCAGGAGAGGGAAGTATAACCGCCCAAGGTCGCTTTGGGAGTGGGGCTGATGGCCCGGAGTTGTCTGTTCATCTGAAAGGCAGCGACTTTCTTCTGGTCAACCTTCCCGAGTACAGGTTAAAAATCAACCCCGATGCCAAGTTAACGGTCAACAAAAAGGCCCTCTCTCTTCAGGGAAAAACGGTTGTTCCCTCCGGGATCATCGCCCCGGAAGAGTTGACGGATATGGTGACCAGCTCAGAAGATGTTGTTCTTATACAGGCCGATAACACCGCCGATACGGGCTCCTATCCGATCACCCTGGATCTTGATGTCATTTTGGGTGACGATGTGCAGATAGAGGGGTATGGCCTGAAAGGAAGGGTTGGCGGGCAGATTCTCGTCAAGAGCCTGCCCAATGAGTTCGTTACCGCCGAAGGCGAGCTGACCTTGCTGGAATCGACCTTCACCCTGTACAGTACAAGCCTCGATATCGAGAGAGGACGGATCCTGTTCAGCGGTGGCCCGATTGATAACCCGGGTGTGGACATCCGGGCGCAAAAGACCATAAGTGATGAGACCGCCAGCGATCAGGAACACACTGTTGGAGTGGATATCAGCGGGATATTGCAGGATCTTAAGTTTCAGCTCTTCTCTGACCCGCATATGGATGATACAGACATCCTCTCACAGATGGTTGTCGGCCACTCGTTTAACAGCAGCAGCCAAGAGGAGACAAACCTTCTGCAGGCGGCCGCCACCAAGCTGGGGATCGTCGGAGGATCGCGGCTGATGCAGGAACTTACCGATTTCCTTTTTATTGACGAGTTTCATCTCGAAGGAAGTGCCAGAAAAGAGGATCTCTCCCTGGTGGTTGGCAAACGTATCGCCAAGAGGCTCTATATTGGCTATGATATGAATATGTACAGCCAGCTCGGCCAGTTCAGGGTGCGTTATGAACTTGGACGGGGTTTCTACGTAGAAACCAAAAGCTCTTCCGTGTCCACAGGTGCTGACCTCTTCTACAGTTTTGAAAACTAATCTGGATATTTCGTGGGCAAAGTTTTTTTGAGTGCGCTTGATCGTCATATGAAAATTAAGTGGTTAAAGATACAATAAACAACGCATGAAAGCTTCTGGCTGGTGCTGAATGCAGCCGGCAAGTCGCCCTTTTTCTCGTTTCCAGACGTTTTGTCAAAAAAAGTTTTCCCTGCAAAATGACCGACTCCCCACAGGTGTTGCTCTTTCTTGTTTTCCCCCCGCAAGACAGTCTCTTGACAAGGAAAAACCGGCTACTTATTGTTGGCACAGGTTTTCAATTGGTGGTCTGAGAGCGAATTGCCCGGTGGGCTTTTCTTGGCCGTTGTATATTGTTTCCCGTTGCAAGAAAAGAGCAGACGCACGGAGGGATTTGTGAGTGAGATAAAGGTGAATCAGGATCTCGAAGACGAGAAGGTTAAAGAAGAGGCTGCAGAGGCAGAAGAGGCCATCCTCGAGGGCGAGCAGGATGTTGAAGCTCCGCAAACCCTCGAAGAAGAGCTCGTTGAGGCCAGAGAAAAGATAGATGAATTGCAGGATAAGATCTTGCGGGCCGCTGCCGAAAACGAAAACTTCAAGAAGCGTATGGAGCGGGATCGTCTGGCAGGCTTAAAATATGCGGGTGAGGCGATACTGCGCGAAATCCTGCCGACCGTCGACAATCTGGAACGCGCCCTCGGGCAAGGCCTTGTCGACGGTGCCGATGCGAGTCAGAACCTTAAGGCCCTGCATGAAGGTGTTGAATTGACCTTGAAGAGTCTCTTGACAACCCTTGAAAAGTTTGAGGTCAAGCCCATTGCCGGCGTTGGAGAGCCTTTTGACCCCAAGCATCAGGAAGCAATGAGCATGGACAGTCACGACACCATTCCGGAAAATCATGTTATTACCGAATTTGAGAAGGGATACTACTATAAAGACAGGCTGCTTCGCGCTGCCAAGGTTGTTGTCTCATCGGGAAAGGCAGAAAAGGATTGATCGTACGGCCGCCCTGCCAAATCGGAATACAGCTTCTTGACAACGCCTTGAAGATGACAACTGTTAAGGAGGTTGCTACTACCCGGCGGTAGGGCAATTACAATACTTTTGAGCAATGCTGGATGATCCACAGTCCAAAGAGAACGATTTAAGGAGAAAGATGATGGGTAAGATTATTGGAATTGACCTGGGAACAACCAATTCTTGTGTTGCCATTATGGAAGGTGGTGATCCCAAGGTTATTGCCAACGTCGAAGGAAACAGAACCACACCTTCGGTTGTTGCTTTTACCGATGGAGATGAGCGTCTTGTTGGCCAGGTCGCCAAACGTCAGGCCGTAACCAATCCAACCCGTACGCTGTATGCAATAAAGAGGCTGATTGGCCGTAAGTTCACCGATCCCGAGGTAAAACGTTCGATAGAGGTGAGCCCCTTTTCGATTGTCGAGGGGACCAACGGCAGTGTCTCTGTGGATGTGGCCGGCAAGGTCTACAGGCCCGCCGAGATATCTGCCATGGTACTGGCCAAGATGAAGCAGACCGCCGAAGAATATCTCGGTGAAGAGGTTACCGAGGCGGTGGTTACCGTACCTGCCTATTTTAACGACTCCCAGCGTCAGGCGACAAAGGATGCCGGAAAGATTGCCGGCCTCAACGTCCAGCGCATTATCAACGAGCCGACAGCCGCCTCGCTGGCCTATGGTCTCGACAAGAAGGGTGAGGAAAAGATCGCCGTCTTTGACCTGGGCGGCGGTACCTTCGACGTCTCGATTCTGGAGATCGGTGACGGTGTGTTCGAGGTAAAATCCACCAACGGTGATACCTTCCTTGGCGGTGAAGACTTTGATATGCGGATTGTCAACTGGCTTGCCGACGAATTCAAACGACAGCAGGGTATTGATCTCAGGAATGACAAGATGGCCCTCCAGCGTCTCAAGGAAGAGGCCGAAAAGGCCAAGATGGAGCTCTCGACCACCAAGGAGACCGATATCAATCTGCCCTTTATTACCGCAGATGCCTCCGGGCCCAAGCACCTGAACCTGAAGTTAAGCCGGGCAAATCTGGAAAAACTGGTTGAAGATCTGGTAGACAGGACCGTTGGCCCCTGTGAAATAGCCTTGAAAGATGCGGGCGTCCAGGCCTCCGAGATTGACGAGGTTATCCTGGTCGGTGGTATGACCCGTATGCCTCTGGTGCAGAAAAAGGTTCAGGAGATCTTTGGCAAAGAGCCGCACAAGGGTGTCAACCCGGATGAGGTTGTCGCGATCGGTGCTGCAATCCAGGGTGGGGTTCTTCAGGGAGATGTAAAGGACGTACTGCTCCTCGATGTAACGCCTCTGTCTCTTGGTATCGAGACCCTCGGCGGGGTAACGACCAAGCTGATCGAAAAAAACACCACGGTCCCGACCAAGAAGAGCCAGATCTTCTCCACCGCGGCCGACAATCAACCGGCGGTCTCTATCCATGTCCTCCAGGGCGAGCGTGAGATGTCCCAGGATAACAAGACCATCGGCCGATTTGAGTTATCCGATATCCCCCCTGCTCCCCGCGGTGTGCCGCAGATCGAGGTTACCTTCGATCTTGATGCCAACGGTATCCTTTCTGTCTCGGCCAAGGATCTCGGAACGGGCAAGGAGCAGTCGATCAGGATAACGGCCTCCTCCGGCCTGACCCAGGAAGAGATCGACCGTATGACCAAGGATGCCGAGCTGCACGCAGAAGAGGACAAGCGCCGCAAGGAGTTGATTGAGGCCAGAAACTCAGCAGATGCGATGGTACACGCCACCGAAAAAAGCCTGAAGGATCTTGGCGACAAGGTCGATGAAGAGACCAAGACCAACGTACAGCGTGAGATCGAAAACGTCAACAAGGTCAAGGATGGTGATGATACCGAGGCGATCAAGTCGGCCATCGAGGCCTTGACCCAGGCCTCACACAAGCTCGCCGAGCTTATGTATCAGCAGGCCTCGAAAGAGAATCCCGCAGGGGCAGGCGCGACCGGGGCAGCAGCGACCGACGAGCAAAAGAAAAAAGATGACGACGACGATGTCGTCGATGCCGATTTCGAAGAGGTCAAATAGGCCGTCATTGTAAAGGCAGACGAACAGGGAGCGGAAAAGGGAGACCTTCTCCGCTCTTTTTGTATCTGTTGTAGAGATCATCCCCAAACAGGAGTGTTATGAAGGTTCTCTCAGGTATTCAACCATCGGGACAGCTGCATATTGGCAATTATTTCGGCATGATGCAAAAGATGCTCGCGAACAGTGATGATTGTGAGATGTATATCTTTATCGTCGACTATCATGCCTTGACAACGGTGCACGAGGCCAGCAGGCTGGCCAAGGGCACCATAGAGGCGGCCGCCGATTTTCTGGCCCTGGGACTTGATCCAGAGAAGTGCATCTTCTGGGTGCAGTCAGATGTGCCAGAGGTTTGCGAGCTGACCTGGATTCTATCCACCCTGACGCCGATGGGGCTTCTCGAACGCTGCCATTCCTATAAGGATAAACTCGCCAAAGGAATCCAGGCCAGTCATGGCCTTTTTGCCTACCCGGTGCTTATGGCGGCTGATATCCTCCTCTATCAGGCCGATCGGGTCCCTGTTGGCAGGGATCAGAAACAGCATCTTGAGGTAACACGCGATCTGGCGATAAAGTTTAACGCCCTCTACGGTGAGACCTTTGTCGTTCCGGAACCTGAGATAAATGAAAACACCGCGGTCGTTCGGGGAATAGATGGCCAGAAGATGTCAAAATCCTATGGCAATACCATACCGATCTTTCTTGAGGGCAAACAGCTGAAAAAGAGGGTGATGTCGATAGAGACGGACACAAAAGCCGTCGAAGATCCTAAGGACCCGGAGAGCTGCAACCTTTATCAGATCATGAAACTGTTCGCCCCGGAGGGCCGGATGCAGGAGATCCACGACCTCTATATCAACGGCGGTGCCGCCTACGGCTATTTGAAACTGGAACTGCTCGATCTGCTCAACGATACCTTTGGCGCGGCCAGGGAGAAAAAGAAGCGATATCTGGATGACCCGGAGATGGTGCGTCAAATACTCAAGAAAGGGGCCGAGAAGGCCAGAGAGAAGGCCGCGACGACCATAGATCTGGTCAGAAAGCAGGTCGGTCTCACCTATTGAGCTGTCGGCCGCGCCCTCTTGGGAAAGATTGCGCGGCCTTTGTCTCTGCAGGCTTACCCTGTCTTTCGCGGCAGCCTGTTTCTGATTTGAGGGATCCGGCCTACTGGAAGTCGACCAGCTCTACATCGAATACCATTGTCGCGTTTGGCGGAATCGGCCCCCTTCCTGATGGCCCGTAACCCAGCTCCGGCGGGATGATGAGAATCCGCTTTTCTCCCTTTTTCATATCAAGCAGGGCCTCCTCCCAGCCCTTGATAACCTGTCCCTTGCCCACCGGGAAATCAATGGGCTGTCCGCGGTCATAGGAGCTGTCAAACTTTTTGCCGTCGAGCAGCTTGCCTGTGTAGTGGACGGTAACCACCTGTCCTGCCTGCGGGCTTTCGCCACTCCCCTCTTCGACAACCACATACCTGAGCCCGGAGGGGGTCGTTTGCGCCTTTGGCCAGCGTTCTTCTATCGATTTTTGCTGCTCTTCGAGCATCTTCAGGTCCTTCTCGCGCTGCATCTTCTCATGATCGGCAAGCAGTCGCTCAAAGGATGCCTGGGTCGTCTCAAAATTCTCGGCGGCCGGGCCAACTCGAATGATCTCAACCGAGTTGATACGATCATCTCCCTTGATACTGTTGACAACATCCATCCCGGAGACGACATGGCCGAAGACGCTGTGTTTCCCGTCGAGCCAGGGGGTGGGGACATGGGTAATAAAGAACTGGCTGCCGTTGGTTCCCGGGCCGGCGTTTGCCATAGAGAGGATTCCGGGTTTGTCATGGCGCAGCGTCGGGTCAATTTCATCGGGAAAGGTATAGCCAGGGCCACCGGTTCCTGTACCCAGTGGGCAACCGCCCTGGATCATGAAATTATCAATAACCCGGTGAAACTTCAGACCATCGTAAAATTTCGTGCCGCTCGCCTTGCCGCCACCGAGATCCTTTGTGCCCTCGGCAAGGGCAACAAAGTTGGTAACGGTAAGCGGGGTCTTCTGGTATTCCAGAAGGCAGATAATTTCACCTTTTTCTGTGTTAAATTGAGCGTAGAGTCCATCCTTGAGATCAGAGCTTGCCATTCCTGTTTCTCCAAATAGTAGTACGTAGGTTAATATACATATACACAACGAGCCAATTCTATACATCGTTTCTCCTTTGACATTGAAGGAAGTAAAGAGGTTCCCCGGAAATCTCACAAAGAGCTCTTCTCTGCCAATCCTTACAGCCGAACCAAGCAGACCGGAGCAGCATAATCCGTTGCGGGGAAATTGTCCATCAAAGGAGGCTCTTTTTTCAACTCTGTCTGCTGGCCGCAGAATATGCTGCTTAATCGTAGGTGCAGGCGGTGAGAAAATTTTAGCCAAACATTACGGCTGCGCTGTGAGTTCTACCTCAAACACCAACTGTTGGCCCTCCGCTCCACGGCTGACCTGAACCTTTGCCATATCCCCGGCCCGAACATCGAGCAGAGCAATTCTCAGATCGGCAATATCCTCTATTGTCTGATCGTTGACGCTGAGCAGGATATCTCCCTCCAGCAGGCCGGCCTCACCCGCCTTGCCGTGTGGGGAAATCTCTTTGATGAGCAACGCTCCATTTGCCTCTTTCCCGGAAGACTCGACGACGATGCCAATTCTGGGCGGTACGGGCAGCGCTTTTTCTTCACTGATAAAGAAATAGTCGGCTACATCGTCGAGCCTGTCTGAGCCGGGATTTTCCAGAAGATTGATAAGGCTTGCCTGCTTGACATTCATACGCCTGGCAACCCTCGGCGGGATACCGGAATCTTTGCGGGTATGTTGATTACCGGCAAGGACGACCATCTTGTAGTCTTTGTGTCGTCGTAGAAACTGTGTTATCTCCTCGGCCATGTTCTCGTCCCACAGGGCCTGGGCCTGGATAAAGCCACTGAACTGCTGATCGTTATGCCCGCCAGCATGCCTTGTATAGACCTCGAGAAGTCTCTGACGATAGCCGGGCATATCCAGATCCCGCTCCGGAGCCATCTGTTTTTGCTGCTCTTCATTGAGCAGATCCGTTGAACCGTTGCGGTAGACATTGGCAACAATCTCCTGATCAATATTAAGCCCAACAATCGGAAGATGCCTGGCCCTGGCAAAGTTTATAATGTCGCGATAGTAACGGTAATCGAGTTGCCAGACCTTGAAATAGCCCGATTGTTGTAAAAAGGTCTTTTCATCCATTGTCGAATCAACAGCGGTATAGTCGGTCAGCGCCTCCTGCGAGGAGGAGGGGAACATCTCCATACCAAGAGCAATATGCGGATCCCGCTGGTACAGGGCCTCAACGACCTGAAGCTGCAGCTGGTGATCGGCAACAGAGCTGTGATTCTCACCAACGTAGATCACCCGGTGTTTGGCAATCTCTGCGATCAACTGCTGAAAGGGGGAGAGACTGCTGGTGGCCCCGCCCCTGGGAAGATGTTCGAGCTGATAGCGGATGCCCTTTTGACTGGGGGCTATCTCGGTTGTTACAGTATGACCTTCGTTGAATTCAACAAGCGAATATCTGCCATAGTGCATGAGCCTGCGGGCGATTGAGGATGCATGTTCCGGCTCGTTGCCCGAGAAAATGGCCGCGATATACTCAGGGTTCAGCGGATTGTCACGTACCTCCAGTCTGAGATTTTCTCCGCCGTCGCAGGCATTGGCAAAAAGGGATCTACAGGCGGCATCAGCCGCCCCAAGAAACAGGATATCATGTTCCGCCAGCTCCTTGTTGCTCATCTCTTCTGCCAGCCTTACCGTCGTCTTCTCTCCGGAAAAGGCCTTCAGAAAGGGCCGATACAGCTCTTTTGAGGAGGCATTCCCCAGGACAATCAACCTTTTTTCAGAGCCCAAAAATCTTGACCAGATTGGTGGGATCTCTTCTTTTACAAGGCTGCGCAAAAGGTCATATTCTGGGTCGATGGTGAGGCTGAGCGGCCGATCGTCCAGTTCAATGGAGATCTCTTGCCTGGCCGTCTCCAGCAGGAAAGAGGTCTTGAATGTTGCCGATGCGGTCTCCACCTCAAGGGGTACGACCATTGGAATTGGTGGCTGTTGCTGCTGCTCGAGGACGCAATGCAGGCGGATACCATCCCGCCTGTCGATAGAGATATCCTTTGCCGCAATTACCGGCAGCTCTGTCATATGCAGTCTTCCTGTGAAAAAACTCTCCAGAGATATACCAGCGATCTCTTCAAACACCGTTTGGATATCACTCCAAGAAGCGGTCTTATCTCTATATTGGCTATACAAAGCCTGTATCCCCCTGGAGAAACGCTCTTCACCGATAAAGCCGCGCAGTTCATGAAAGAAAAAGGCACCCTTGTCGTAGCCCACCGAACGTCTGTAGGCAGCCAGGGGCTGTCTGTGGCTTGCCGATCTGAAATCTGCAAGGGAAAACGCCCTCTCGGCCTGATCCTGCGGACGATAGCTCTGGTAACGGAGAATGCTGCTTTTTCTTATCTCGGCCCTTTTCTCTGGCTCTGGGATCAACGACTGGTCGGCAAGAAGGGTGGTCAGCCCTTCACACCAGTTGCCGCTCTGCGCATCAACATTGACCGCATTGCCAAACCAGGAGTGGACGATCTCATGGGCAAGAGAGGTACGGGTGATAAAGGGCAGTCGTATGACCGCCTGTCCGAGCAGGGTATAGGTCGGCAAGCCAAAACCGGTTGGCAGACGATTTGCGACGACCACGTAGTGTTTATAGGGAAAGGGGCCAATCTCCTTTTCATATCTGTTTATAAAGCGGGCACCGGCCTGAAGGTAGCCTGCAGCCAGATCCTCGTCTTCTGGGAAAAACATCGTGTATATAAGAAGATCGTCCCTGACGGCAAGGCTGTCCAGCTGGTAAGGTCCGGCGACAAAGGATATCCTCTTTGTCGACTTGGAAAAATGCCCGACAGCCATATTTCTGGCGGTGGGCAGAGGAAAGACATCCGACTCTGTAATGGCACTAAAGCCATCCGGCAACTGGGCATAGACGGTAAAAAGACAGGGCCGCGATGGTAACGGATACCAGTTGTTCAACAGACTTATACCACGCTCGCTGATAAGGTTGCTTTCTCCCTTTTGTACGGTCTTGCTGTAGGAGAACGAGAGGATTGCCGATCTGTCATCTCTCGGCAGAACAACCTGCGGCCCAGATGTATCAAGCCCTCTCTTTTCTCCATCGGAATATTGTATAGAGGCTTCTGTGGTATTGACTTCTGAGAGATCGAGTGCAAACTCGAGTCCTGCCGGAATCTCAATTTCTCCCTTTGCCGCAAGTGTATTTGTGGACAGATCAAAGTTCAGGGTAAGGGTATACCCTGGTGGTGTCATCCCTGCGCTGGCAAGAGCCGCCGGGTAACAATAGAGCATAAACAGAGAGATAAACAGCAAGAAGCGTTTTTGTTGAGTAATCATTTGACATTTCCCGTAGCCAATATTTATCTTGAACCACCTTGCAGTAAAGGATAATACCACCATTCGCCTGAACCAGGGGGAGGAGCAGCCAAAACCTCACAGCAAGGGTATCCTGCATTGAACGGTTTGTATAACCCAGGTTATATCAGAGTAGATATGGAAGCGAAAAGAGTCAAGCTTGTTGGTATCAATGGCCGTTATGTCTACTCCTGCCTGCCGCTCTTTTATCTGCGCAATGCACTTTCTCGCCATCATCCACAATGGCCTGTTGAGCTGCTGCAATTTTCGATCAACGATAACTATTTTGAGATGCTGCTGCAGATAGCGGCCGGTGAGCCGGACTATGTGTTTTTGTCGGCGGCGGTCTGGAACAGCGATATTGTTGAAAAGCTGGTAGCCGATCTATCTGTCTGTCTGCCCCAGGGACGCATGGTCGTTGGCGGACCACAGGCCGGGGTACTGCACGAGTCTCTGGAGACGGAGAGCTGTACCTTTGTCCTGGGTGCCATCGAGGCGGTACCGGAGCGTTTCTACAATGATCTTCAGACGGGTTGCCTCTTGGCTGCCTATGAGGCGCAATTTTTCAAGATGCCCGAGCGTGGATACGATTTTCCCTACAATGAAAAGGATTTTGCCGAACAGCTGCTTAACCGGCATATCTACTACGAGAGCGCCAGAGGCTGCATCTTTCGCTGCAGCTATTGTCTTTCAGCCGAAGAACGAGGGGTTTTTCACAAACCGCTCGAGGTCGTCTTGCATGAGCTTGAACAGATACTGCAACACAAGCCAAAAATCATACGTTTCATCGACAGGACCTTTAACGATATCCCGCAAAGGGTATTGGCCATCTGGAAATTTTTGCTGGAAAAAGGCGGAGAGACGATGTTTCATTTCGAGATGGCCCCGGACAGGTTTACCGAGGAGATGTACGATTTTCTTGAACAACTGCCGCCGGGAAAATTTCAGTTCGAGATTGGCATTCAGTCGACAAACCAAGAGACCTTACAGGCCGTTCAACGCCCTATCTCCCCCGAGGTTGTTTCAGATGCCGTTCAGCGTCTGGCAAAGATGCAGACGGTGCATCTGCACGTTGATCTCATCCTTGGCCTGCCCTTTGAAACGGAGGAGAGTTTCGCCCGATCCTTTGCCGATGTGTTCTTTATGGGGGCTGACTATATCCAGATGGGTCTGCTGAAGATATTGCCGAACACACCACTGCGTCTGAAGACGATAGAGTATGGCTATAAATATACCCAGAGTCCTCCATACTCGGTACTCGAGAATCGCTGGCTGAGCCAGCGACAGATGCAGGAATTGTACTGGTTTTCCGAGTGTGTGGAAAAATTTATGAACAACAGATATTTTCTCTCTCTTTGGAGGTACTTGAGGACCCACAGGGAGGATATCTACCATTTCTTTCAGCAGTTACTCGTCCTTTCAAGGAGAGAAAACCTCTTTTCACGGGTTGCCAGCCAGGAGATGCTCTGCCGGCTGTTGGTCTTCTGCCTTGGCAATCGCCAGGACAAAGAGCTGCTCCTGGATCTGCTGCGCTTTGACTGGCTGCGCTGCGGGCATCGTTTCCTGCCCGACTGCCTGCTCGCAGACAGAGAAGACAATCGTCTTCAGGAGGCAAAAAATACGTTGTACCAGCGTCTGCCGGAGGAGCTTGAAGGGGTTTTCAAGAGAAAAAGCAGGAATTCCTTTTTCAAAAAATCCTGTTTCTTGTCAGTCTCAGAGGCCTGTTTTCAAGAGCTGCAACTGGAAGGAGATCCTGATTCTTCTGTTGTCTGTTTCCTCTCCAGTCGCGAAAATTCGCTGCATTCTTTGAGTCGGTTCCTGGTCTTGTAATGTCGTTTTCTCTTACGGTTGCCGAGGGAAAATGGTTGACCACAGTAATTGGCATATAGTAGGAATTGTGAGCGAGAATTGTGATAGATACAGTCAGAGTAGTTAAACCCCACGAGCAGCATGCTCTGTACAACGAAAAGGAGAAAACCATGCAGTCATACAGAATCAAGAAGATCAACAATATCGCAGAAGAAGGTCTTCAACTCTTTACCGACAGGTTTGCAGTCTCCGCAGACGAACCAGATCCCCACGGGATAATTCTGAGGAGTTCACCACTCAATGTCGATGATTACAGCTCCCTGTTGGCCGTGGCAAGGGCTGGTGCCGGAACAAACAATATCAACGTTGACAGAGCGACAGAGACCGGAATTTGTGTGTTTAATACACCGGGGGCCAACGCCAACGCCGTCGTCGATCTGGTCTTTCCAATGGTTGGTGTCTGGAAAAGGAATATTTTCAGGGGCATCCAGTTTTGCAAAGATCTGGCAGCGATGGACCCGGAAAAGGTTTCCGCAGAGGTCGAGGCACGCAAGTCTGCGTTCAAGGGTGAAGAAATTGCCGGGAAGACCCTTGGCGTTGTCGGGCTTGGCCAGATTGGAGTTCGTCTTGCCAATGGTGGGGTGCATCGATTTATGAAGGTCAAGGGTTTTGATCCCGCACCCGCACTCTCCAATATCCACCAACTCTCTCCGGAGGTACGCGTCTGCAGAAATCTGGATGATGCCCTCGGAGATGCCGATATTGTCAGCCTGCATTTGCCGCTCTTACCCAAGACCAGAGGACTGGTGAATGCCGAATTTATTGCCCGAATGAAGAAAGGGGCCATCCTGGTCAACTACTCCAGAGAGCCTGTCGTTGAAGAAGAGGCGGTAATAGCAGCTCTGGACAGCGGTCATCTTGAGGCCTTTCTCTGTGATTTCCCGACACCTTCCCTGGTAAGGCATGAAAAGGTCCTGAGCACACCACATCTTGGTGCTTCGACCGCCGAGTCAGAGGAAAATTGTGCAACCATGGCGGTCAAAGAGATCGCCAATTACCTGAAGTATGGGAATGTACAAAACAGCGTCAATTTTCCGAATATTGAATCAACTCCCGGCGACAACGTTGTCAACAGGCTGATTGTGATTAACAAAGATGTTCCAGGGATGATTGCCTCCGTCTCCAATATCTTTGGCAGTAGTGATGTGAACATAGCGAGTTATCTTAACCAATCCAACGGCAATATTGGTTATAACATCGTTGATGTTGAGACGGCCATCCCCGAAAAGGTCGTTGAAAGTATACGAGAAATGAAGGATGTTATCAGAACCAGGGTTATTCGTTTTAGGGGCGTTTAAAAAATGCAACCCGTATCTTCTTGAAATCTGGGAAAAGGGAAAACTCTTTTACAGGAACCACAAAGAAGTAAAAAAAATTGTACTCAGGTTGTGGATTGCGTTCGCCAGAGAAGAGATTATTATGCCTATAAATCAACAAGATAGAATTTTCTCTGATGTGGCATGATGTTTGCAGAAGAAAAAGTGCTTTATCTCTTCTCTCTTTTCTCCTGGAGAAACCGGAGTCCCGCTCTTGGGGTTCCGGTTTTTCTCTTTCTACCTGGTGATGTATACTGCTCAACGAAATCGTTGCCAATGTACAGCTGGAAAAGAAACCCTGTCCCGGAGCACCATTGTATCTGCCTGGCCCCCTGGTAATCGATGCGGCCCCCGGTTATGCTCATGTCACCTCGGCTAGCCCTTGCTGCAAGCTATCCTGCCAGAGGAGGTCTTGTAATAACCAGCCCCTCGATTGAAGGGCAGCGCTCAAAGACAGCCCGGAAAAACTGGTCACAAACTTCCGGGCAGCGAGAGCCTGTAGAGAAAAGAATTGAACCTGTTTGATTGCTATGTACCAGAATTGTCAGCCCCTCGTGTTAGCTTCGGCCTCACCAAGAAGAAAAAAGCTGCTTGCCGAAGTCGGCCTGCAATGTATCGTTGCCGCTGCCGATATTGATGAGCGTCAGCGAACCGGTGAACAGGTCAATGGGCTTGTACTCCGCCTGGCCGAGGAAAAAGCGAGAATGGTCGGCAAGGCCTATCCCGATATCTGGATTATAGCCGGAGATACCGCTGTCAGCCTTGGAGACCATGTTTTCGGAAAACCGGCGTCACAGATCGAGGCGATAGATGTTTTAATGCAACTCTCCGGCAAAACCCACGTTGTGAGTACCGGGTACTGCCTCTATCACCAGAGAAGTGCGACTATACACCGAGGCGCTGTCACTGTTCGGGTAAGGTTGACCTCTTTTTCAACAGAGGTCGCTGCCGCCTATGTCGCAACCGGTGAGCCTCTGGACAAGGCCGGGGCCTATGGTATCCAGGGGCCGGGGGGAGCGCTGATTGAAAGCATAGACGGCTCCTACTCTGGGGTTGTCGGCCTGCCGATGGCAGAAGTATTGGCGATCCTGCTCGAAGAGGAGCTTATCACACCAGCCTCAGGCGAAGGCTCCGGCATCAGAACCTGACATTTTCTGGCTTTGTTGAAGCCAGGAAGCGGTAGAGGTAACCGATATATTACGAGCTGCTGTTTTTTGCTCTTTTTCTGCTCCCTCTTTTTGCTATGTACATTTTTTTTGGCTACAGTAAAATGGATTGAGTATATTTTTCTGAAGGGTTGAGAAAAAGACAGAGCAAAAGGTGATGACTGTCCACAAGGGTGTCGGTAAATGAATACAAACGAAAAACAAAAAGAAGCCTTTAACGTACTGAAAGCACTTAATAAGGCTATCTCTACGAGTCGACTGTATCCGCCTGAGGCTCCCCAGGTAAATGCCGCTGTCAGGCGAGGCTATTCTGAGCTTGAGGCCTTTGTCCGCCGCCACGGGCAGCTGCAGTTTTCCCTAAAGGGGGACAGACCGCATCTTCTTGGAGCTCCGCTGGATAAGCAATTTGTCGATTCTGCCGCAAATATTTCCCTCTACAGGCAGCTTCGTTTGCTCGGCTTTGCCTCTATGACCATTAAGGAAGAGCTGGATTATCATACCTTTGAGCAGATCCTCACCGTGTTTCGAGCTACCCTTGCAGAAATAGAAAGGGGCGGTGGCGGACTTGAATTTGTCAGCTCTCAAGGCCTGGCAGACTGTTTTTCGATCGAAAAACAGAGCCTTGAAAGAAAAGGTGACGATGATGAACCTGCCAGCCTCAAGGTGCGTCCGGAGCTGGTTGCCGCTCTTTTGGGAAAGGATACACGGTCTCCGGTTCTTGCAGACCTCAAAAAAAGGCTTGTCGAGGATGAGGTCGGCATCAAAATTATTGCGGCAGCCATTGCCGCTGTTCTCAAGGCAATACAGGCTCAAAAAACAGTTGTCGCCGCAAGCGATTTTCCGAAAATACTGGCACGTCTTGACAGCCTGCTCCCGGTCGAGAAGCGTGGAGCCATCTCTCAAGGGCTTGCCAGATTTCTCTCGAGGAATATGAGAAACACCGCCCTCTGTGTCCTGTTGACGCAGCGGTTTAGCCAGAAATTCGGGGCACTCTTTTACGCTGATCTTGTCGCGTCTCTTGAGCCAGAACGTTTTGCAGAAATTGTTGCCATTTTTGATCAACGGCTTGAAAAAGCCGGTCTCAAAGGCAACAGGCAAGACTCTGCGCGTCTCTTTGGGCAAGGCAGGACAAGGCTGTTGAAGACGCCGGCTGGAAAGAGATATCTTCAAGACAAAGAAAACCAGACCTCCTGGAGAAACGGGAAACAGGACCGGCTCAAAAGGCAGTGTGAAGCTGCCACTCGACAGATTGTTTCAGGCAACTATCAAATATTGCTTGATGCAAAAGTTCTTCAGATTCTTCCTGCGGGTCTGCCTTTGCTGGAAAAGACAGCAGCTGGCGATCCGGTGGTACAGGTGTTGAGGCATCTGGTAGATTATATTCAAAACGACAAAACATCAGCCAGAAAGGCCGTACTTGAATGTGCCCTGACCACCGGTTGCAGGTGCATTGATCGGGACAGGCTGGAAGCGGCTCAGGTCCTCACCGACCTTGCAATGCGTTTTGTGCGTAATACCTCTTCAGATCAACAGGTTTTTGAACTGGCAACGACCTTCCTGCAAAAGGCAATGTTGACCTTCTGGAAGATGGGTGATGTGGAGTCGGGTGATAAAATTCTTTTGCTGTTTTTCCATATACGTTCCGGAAAAATTCCCAAAGACAAAAAGTTGTGCGCCAGCCTCGCCAGGATCCAGGACAGAGGGGTTGATCGGGCTGATTTCCCTCGGTTGCTCAAGCTCTATACAACCCCCCCCCAAGATATGAATTCAGGACTGAGATTGGTGTATCAGGGACCTGTTGCCATTCGTTTTCTGCTCAAGCACCTTGTACAATCTCAGGAAAAGCAGGAACGATTTACAATAATGGATCTCCTCAAGCGTAATCCAGGTGATCTGATATCGGTCGTCTGTGAGCGGTTGAGCAAAGATATGCCCTGGTATGGCAAACGCAATCTGCTCAAGCTGCTCGGTGAAGTGGGCAGTGAAAGAGAGGCTGCCCAGGTCGTGCCCTACCTCAATCATAGCGATTACAGAGTGCAGCGTGAGGCTCTTTTCTGTCTTGTCAATATAGCCGGAACGCAGAAAAAAAAGCTGCTTCTTGAGGCCCTTGATCATACTTCTGGCAAGATCACCGTGCAGATCATTGAGGCTTGTAACTCTTTTTGTGATCGGGATGTTGCAGCACGTCTCGGCACTATGCTCAATGAATATCCAAACTATGCCAAAGAGATACGGGAACCGCTCCTGCTCGCTCTGATCGATACCCTGGGCCGCTATCCCGACAAAGTCTCGCAAACTGCCTTGCAGGCCTTCTGCGAGCAAAGGGATCGCAAGAAAGCAAAACGTCTCCCTGAAACCGTCTGGAGTGCAGCCCGAAAATCCCTTCATTTTTTGAAAAACGAAATAAAGGCGCAAAAAAAGGCCCCCACCCTGGCACGTCAGCTCACCCCAAATACCCTGCAGCATGTTTCTCAAAATCCACAGCAATCGTTGAGACAAACATTTATAAGCGGTTTGCCTGAAGAGAGAAGCATCCGGAATATGTTGGCAAGGGGAGAAAAAGAGCAGGCCATTTCCAGGCTTTTTTTGTTTATTGAACAGATTGCCAGGCGGCGTAATTTTGCCCTGTCTGAACGACTCAAGGGCTGGCTTGCAGAGGTCAGCGGACAGGATCTGACACTGGTCTTGAAAGCGGGGGCTCTTATTGCAAGGGAAAAAAAGATCGCTCAAAAAGAGGGGCATCTTGATCCCTGGGGCGGTTTGTATGACAACCTCTCCAGCAACGAGTTTGAGACACTTTTTAACAGTTTTATACACAAGACATATGCGGCGGAAGAGCTGATCGTAGATCAGGGTACCCGACAGGAGAGCATCTTTTTTGTCTGTAGCGGAGAGGTAAAGCTATACTGCGAGAAGGAAGGGAACAATTTTTTTATATCGACCGTTACGCCCGGCGAAATAATTGGTGTCGATGTCTCTTCGGATCCTTCCTACTGGGACGTGTCTGCGGTGAGTGTCGAGGATTCCTCGATAATGCTGCTGCCTGTTGCTTTGTTGGATATGTGGAAAAAAGAACTCCCGGGACTTGTAGGTAAACTCCAGGTTTTCTGTGAAAGAGCGGGCAAGAGAGATCTGTCCATCGTCAACGGAGGCAGAGATAGGCGGCGTTATGAGCGCCACAAGGTTGCCTTGCAGGCCATATGCCACATCATGGATTCCAGAGGAAAATCAACCGGCATCTCCAGCCAGGTAGGGCTTCTGGATATTTCACAGGGCGGGCTTGCCTATCTTCAAGAAACAGAGGAAGTGGAGAATTTAAAAAGAATGCTGGGCCGAAAGGTCCGTTTGGATATTCTGGGCAGAGATACGGATATCAAGGTGATTGGCAGCATTATCGCTGTACGCAGCCTGCAACAGAAAGAAAAGAAATATTCCCTGCACGTTACCTTTGAACGGCTTCTTGAACAACAGCTCTTGCAGGGCCTGGTGCAGGCAGACACAGAGCAGCAGGTCCCGTTACCGGGATAGGCTCCTATGTTGACGATCTGTAAGGCCTGACAGACGCATTTGGGCTCAAAGCCTTTTTATGTGTATCGCTGCTGCCACTGCCTGATTGCCTCTATGGCCTTTGTGGCTCGCAGTCGGCCTCTTTCGCGTTTTTTGACCTTTGTCTTCCAGACAGGAAAAAGCCCAAAATTGATGTTGGAGGGCTGGAAGTGTTTGCTTTCACTTTTCGTGATATGCTGCACCAAGGCGCCCATCGCGGTCTCCGGCGGTGGTGGAGCAACCTCTCTGCTTTCTGCGATCCGCGCCGCGTTGATACCGGCGAGCAGTCCCAGTGCCGCCGACTCTATATAACCTTCGACCCCGGTAATCTGCCCGGCCAGCAGCAGATCGGGCCGGCTCTTAAACTGTAGGCTCTGGCCGATAAGGGCAGGAGAGGTGAGGAAGGTATTTCTGTGGATCGAGCCAAGTCGTGCAAATTCAACCTTTTCAAGACCTGGAATACGGCGAAAGATCCTTTGTTGTTCGGCGTAGGTCAATTTCGTCTGAAAACCAACCATATTGTAGGTGCTCCCCTGCCGGTTTTCCATCCGCAGCTGTACGACCGCATACGGCTCCTTACCGGTTCTTGGATCGGCAAGACCGACCGGTTTCATCGGCCCAAAGCGCAGGGTGTCCTCGCCTCTGCCACATAAGACCTCAACGGGAAGACAGCCCTCGAAATAGGCAACCTCTTCAAAATCCTTGAGAGGCACATATTCCGCGTTGTGCAGCTCGGCGATAAACGCAAGATATTCCTCCCTGTTCATCGGGCAGTTCAAATAATCTCCAGGCCCTTCCGTATAGCGGGATTTGGCATACACAATGTCCATATTCAGGGATTCTTTATAGACAATCGGCGCAATGGCATCGTAGAAGGCAAGATGTTTTCTGCCCGTGAATCTGGCGAGATCTTCGGCGAGAGCTGCTGAAGTGAGCGGCCCGGTTGCAACAATTGTTGGTGTATCTCCAGGAGGGGGAAGCCCTTTTACCTCTTCGCGGATAATCTCGACAAGCGGATTCTGCTTGAGCCTCTCCGTAACGGCCCGGGCAAACTTCTGCCGGTTCACCGCAAGGGCCTTGCCCGCCGGAACCTCTGTTTCATAGGCAGTCGAGATGATCAGTGAGTTGAGCAGGAGCATCTCCTCTTTGAGAAGTCCCGCCGCAGAATGTTGCTCTTTAGAACGCAGGGAGTTGGAGCAGACAAGCTCTGCCAGATACCCCGTTTCGTGCGCGGGAGTCTTACGTTTTGGGCGCATTTCAATCAGCCGCACCGGGCGCCTGCGCTGGACGAGCTGCCAGGCGGCTTCCGCACCGGCAAGCCCACCACCGATAATGGTTACGGGCTCAGATGAGTTGCTTTGCATAGGCTCTCTCGACGGCCTTTACGGCCTGTGCTTCGGATGGTTGAAAGGGTTTCCTGCATCGGTGCCGATCCTGCGTGCTGCCTCTGGTTTTACGCGAGACTGTTGTTGACGATCTCAAAGAGGTCTCTTGAGAGATCCTGTCGTTTCTGCAGATCGTGCAGATGCCCTTTCATCAGATCTTTTTGTGGCGATTGGTAACGTCTCCAGTTGGTCATCGGCGAAAGCAGACGGGCGGCAATTTGCGGATTGAGGGTATTCAGCCGCAGTATCTGCTCTGTCAAAAAGGCGTAGCCGGAACCGTCTGCCTCGTGAAATCTGGCGTGATTGCCACTGCAGAAGGCCCCGATCAAGGCCCGAACCTTGTTGGGGTTGGTAATCGAAAATTTGCGATGTTCCATCAGCCTTTTGACCGTCTCAAGTGCCGTTTCGGCTTCAGACATCGCCTGCAGGGCAAACCATTTATCAACAACCAGGCTGTCTTCCTGCCATCTCTGATAAAAATCTGCGACCGCAAGCTCCTGCTCCTTTCCGGGGAAGTGCGCCAGCAGTGAAAGGGCCGTTATGCTATCTGTCATATTGTCTGCCGCAAAATACTGCTCAAGACAGAGGGCCCGCAGCTCTTCATTGTCGTCGGCTGCGGCCATCAGATAGGCAAGGCAGACGTTTTTCAGGCTGCGCCGTCCTCTTGCTGCAGCACTGATGGAAAATGCACTGTCGGTATTGAGTCTGTGATAGAGTTCGTAGAACTGTTGTCTGCATCTTCCGGCGATTGCCTGTTTTGTCAGGATCCGTGCCTGGTGTAAAAATTGTGGGTAAATCACCTCCATCTCCTGGGCCACAACCGTTTCCTGCGGTAAGGTCAGGGCCAGGGCGGTAAGCTCCATATCCTCAACCTCGGCGTCGAGAATATGCTGAATAGCCTCAAGATAGAGAGGGGCGACCTCAGGCTGCAGACCTTTTCTGAGCTGATCGGCAAGCGCTAATATTACCCCGGTTGACAGCTGGTTGGCTGCGTACCAGCGATTATACAAATTGGAATCGAGGGCCATCATCCAGGCGAGATCTTCAGTGGACTGAAAGGACTCGACCTTGACAGGTGCCGAAAAATCACGGAGAAACGAGAGCACCGGTCGTTCGGCAATGCCCTGGAAAGAAAAGCTCTCTTCTGGCTCTTTGAGCTCAAGAACCGGCCCTGGAGTTGTCACATCATTCGAGCAGAAGAGGTCCTGTCCCTTGGAACCAAGCAGACCGACTTTCACCGGTATATGGAAGGGGGCCTTCTTCTCCTGCCCCGGTGTCGGTCTGCAGCTCTGCTTGATCTTGATTCGATACTCCTTCGTCTCGCTGTCCCAGTGGTCGGTCACCGTAAGAACAGGGGTGCCGGCCTGCCGATACCAGTTTCTGAACTGAGCGAGATCGATCTTTGAGGCATCCTCCATGGCCTTGACGAAGTCTTCACAGGTAACCGCACAACCGTCGTGTCTTTGGAAGTAGAGATCCATCCCTTCGCGGAATCTTCTGGCCCCCAGCAGGGTGTGCAGCATGCGGATAACCTCTGCGCCTTTGTTGTAGACGGTCGAGGTATAAAAATTGCTGATCTCTACAAAGCTGTCAGGACGTATCGGATGCGCCATAGGGCCGCTGTCCTCCCTGAACTGCACATTTTGCAGCAGGCGCACATCCTTGATCCTCTGTACCGGCCGTGAATTCATATCCGAGCTGAACTCCTGGTCACGAAAGACCGTCAAACCCTCTTTCAGACTCAGTTGAAACCAGTCCCTGCAGGTAACCCTGTTGCCGGTCCAGTTATGGAAATATTCGTGGGCGATCACACCTTCGATCCCCAGATAATCCGCGTCTGTCGCAGTCTCCGGCGTGCAGAGAACATATTTGGAGTTAAAGATATTCAGCCCCTTGTTCTCCATCGCACCCATATTGAAATCATCAACGGCGACAATCATAAACGTATCGAGATCGTATTCAAGGCCAAAGACCTCCTCGTCCCAGCGCATCGCCTTTTGTAGCGAGAGCAGCGCATGTTCACATTTATGCCTGTTTTTCTCTTCTACATAGATACGCAGGTCAACCTCCCGGCCGGAGGCCGTGGTGTAGGTTCCTCTGACGTCCACCAGCTGGCCGGCAACAAGGGCGAAAAGATAGCACGGCTTGGCAAAGGGATCCTCCCAGACCGCATAATGGCGGTTGTCTTCCAGCTCTCCCTGCTGCAGGGGATTGCCATTGGAGAGCAGCACCGGGCAGAGAGTTTTGTCGGCCTCAATGCGCGTGGTAAAGCGGGCCAGGACATCAGGACGGTCCGGATAATAGGTGATCTTGCGGAAACCTTCCGCCTCACATTGGCTGCAAAAATTACCGTTTGAGCGATACAGGCCCTCGAGAGAGGTGTTTTTATCGGGATAAATGATGGTCCTGATGGTCAGACGAAAGGCGTCGGGTACAGAGAAGATCAACAGGCCTTTTTCGTCGAGGGCATAGGCCTCATCATCAAGGATGATATCATCCAGTTCAATGGAGATAAGCTCGAGCCCCTCTCCGTCGAGGCGAAGGCCCGGATCTGTCTTTTGACACCTGGGGTTTTGCCGGTAGTTGACCACAGAGGTGACCCACGTCTTGTCTTCGAACAGCTCGAATCTAAGGTCGATGGTATCCACCTCAAAAGGAAAGGGTTGGTAGTCTTTACGATATATTACAACAGGTTGTTTATCTTTCATAGATTGTATTCACACAAATTTTCAGACAGGAGATGCGACTTGACAGCCACCGTCTATCATTTATAGTGCGCTGAGCCTGTCTTCTGACAAAGACAGACCTCTTCGCGTCTTCAACAACAGGAAAAAAACAATGATTAACATTAATACCAATTACTTAAAACTTCAGGCGTCGTATCTTTTCTCAGATATTGCCAAACGCGTCACCGATTTCCAGAAGAATAACCCAGACAGAGATATTATCAAGCTTGGTATTGGCGATGTTACCAAAGGATTGCCCGCAGCCTGTATTGAGGCCTTTCATAAGGCCGTCGATGAGATGGCAGATGATGCAACCTTTCGTGGATATGGTCCGGAGCAGGGATACAGCTTTTTACGGAAAGCCATTGCCGAAAACGACTTTCAGAGTCTAGGGGCGGATATCTCCGCAGAAGAGATCTTCATCAGCGATGGGGCCAAGTGTGATTCTGGCAATATCCAGGAGCTTTTTGCCCAGGATATTGTTGTTGCGATCCCTGATCCGGTATATCCGGTATATCTTGATACCAACGTGATGGCCGGCCGGACCGGGAGGTTCACAGACGGCAGATACGAAGGTGTTGTCTATCTGGAATCGACAAAAGAGAACAACTTTGTGCCGTCGATTCCCCAGGAGAACGTGGATCTTATCTACCTCTGTTTCCCCAATAACCCGACCGGTTCAGCCGTCTCCAGAGAGGCCTTGCAGCAGTGGGTTGATTTTGCCCGCGAGAGCAAGGCCTTGATCCTCTTTGATGCGGCATACGAGGCCTTTATACGGGACAGCTCCCTTCCCAGATCTATCTATGAAGTTGAAGGGGCAAAAGAGGTTGCCATTGAGCTGAGAAGCTTTTCCAAAACCGCCGGTTTCACAGGAACACGCTGCGCCTATACCGTTGTCCCCAGGCAGTGTGTTGCCTATGATGCGGATGGGGTTCGTCACGGGCTGCACGGCCTGTGGAATCGCAGGCATTGCACCAAATTCAACGGGGTCTCCTATCCGGTGCAACGGGCCGCAGAAGCAGTATACAGCCCGGAAGGCAGGGCGCAGTGCAGGGAACTGGTCGACTACTATTTGGGAAATGCCCGCATCATCCGCAGTACGATGGATGCACTTGGCTACTTTTCGGTTGGCGGAGACCATTCTCCCTATATCTGGATAGAAGGCAAAATGGATTCCTGGGAGTTTTTTGATATCCTTCTTACAGAGGCCGCCGTCGTCTGTACCCCCGGCGCCGGTTTTGGCAAGTGTGGCGAGGGTTATATCCGTATCTCTGCCTTTAATGATCGGCAGAAGGTTGAGCTGGCCCTGGAAGCTATCAAGGCCGCCTTGGACTGATCGCAGGCAAGGGATCATCACCCAGAGAACAAGAGGTGTTCTGTGGACTCAATCACACAGGCGGCCCTTGGCGCTGCGGTTGCCGGGGCTGTCGCAGAGAGGCGCTGTAATGGCAGGGTGCTGATTGCTGGAGCCATTTTGGGCACCCTGCCCGACCTTGATGTCTTTATCGACTACGGCAACGATGTCCGTAACATGATAAGTCATCGCGGTCTTTCACACTCCCTGCTTGTACTCCCATCATTTTCGCTTGTGCTTGCCTGGCTGGTCAACCGATTCAGACCACTTTCGGGATGGTCTTTTGCCCGGCTATGGGCCCTGATTGCCGCAACGCTTATCAGCCACCCCCTGCTGGATTTTTTCACCAGCTATGGCACTCAGCTCCTCTGGCCGTTGGGCGGCTACTACTCTCTTTCCAGCATCTTTATCATTGACCCGCTCTATACCACACCTCTGCTTATCGCCATCTTGTACCGACCGGTGAGGCGGGGGAAGGCAACAAAGGTTCTTTGTCTTGCGCTTGTCGTCTCATCGGCTTACCTGGGCTGGAGTCTTGTCGCAAAACAGCTCGTTGCAAACCGGGTGCAGGGGAATCTGCCTCACCCAGGAATTACGCACAAACAGATCCTTATAAGCCCTACTCCGTTTAACACGCTGCTGTGGCGAATCGTTATTGTAGACGAAGAGAGCTATTGGGAAGGCCTGGCTTCGCTGCTTGATGCCGAGCAGGGTATCTCTTTCGAGCGCCGGGCCAGAGGAGATTGGCCTCTGGAACAATATCCGCCAATTCTGAACAGTTTCTTGGCATTCACCCACGACTTTGTGCGCTATCAGATTGATGATAAAAAACTTGTTGTCACTGACCTGCGGCTGGGGATGTTCGAGAATCTGCCCTTTCGCTTCGTTTTTGCAGAACAAGGGACAGATGGTCAATGGCTGATAAAAGAACCGGTAAGGCTCGCCGCCAGTATTGGCGATATTGATCTGTGGAGCTTTATCAAACGCATATTCGGTTATCAAGCGATCGACGATAGCAGCCGAAGAAAGAACAGTGTGGATTCAGGAAATACCAAAGCATCCGTTATCCCTAAACATTCGTAAAGAGCCCGGTAGCAGATAAGGCGAGGCATCCATAAAAGAATTGACAGCTCCATTGAGGCCTTTTATCTTAGAGGCTCCTAATTTTTACTATGCTGAATCCTTGGCCTTCCAGCAGGTTCTCTGCCATGGCAGAATCGCAGAAGGGCTCTGAAAATCCTGCTGGCTCAGGATCTGCTTACTTTGGCTTTCGTATATGATTTGGGAGAAAAGGAGGCAGAGAGCCTCTTTCTCCATTGTGTTCCCAAAAGGAAGGAGGAAAACAAAATGAGACCATTCTCTGACCCAACGAAACTGGCTCCACTTGCAAGTATTTTTCTGCTTTTTCTCTGTTTTGTAATGCTTCTGCCTGTAACCCGCATTTCTCATCAAATCCAAGGCTGACCATGTTTTCCAAGATAAATCAGTTTTGATTGCTCATTTTCTACTACAAACTGACCATCTGTTGCCAAAT
>PDWI01000185.1_pt1 | contig 93554 bp, 86 predicted proteins | sample 1430891 | NCBI WGS metagenome assembly PDWI01 (sample SAMN01162508, study PRJNA174530) | Oral metagenome, whole genome shotgun sequencing project. | biome: Marine environment; feature: Marine mammal; material: Swab sample of the gingival sulcus; isolation source: swab sample of gingival sulcus... | reverse complement strand
TATCTCTAACTGTTTTATCTAATTTATCCTTCCAATGATTCTTTAAAATTTTAGAATAAGTATCTACTTTAATAGTTTCTGCTACTGCAAATACAATAGAACTACCAGCTAATAAAGCAGCACCAGCCACAGCAAGTGAAGCACCTAATGTAGATAAAGTTCCCCAACTAACAACAGTAATTACAACTGCAATTATAAATAGTACAGCAGAAGCAATAGGTTTCCACCAATTATAGTTTTTCATTCTAACCCCTGGTATGAAGTCAGAAATCATTTGGTCCCCTAATCTCATAGGTGAAAGATAAATATCACCTCCAAATAAAACCCCTGAATCTTTTGATTCAACAGGAATATAATTCTTATTAATTTTAGTATAAGGTCTTTCTCTAAAATTAGGATAATGTGAAAATCTATTCTTTCTTATATAAACATAAGGTAAGTGTCTATGCTCTCTTTTATAGAATACCCAATTATTTTCTTCTACTTGTTTTTCAAAATCTGCATTAGTCTTAGTATTAGTATCAATAGCTAATACTAACTTATTTGACATTATAGAAAGGTTGAAAATCTTTTTAAAGTCTTTTGGGTGTTCACCATAATGACCTGGTTTCAAATTGAAAACAGATGTATAAGATTTAGCTATTTTAAACTTTTCTTCTTTCTTATCATTTTTATAATAACCTTTTGAATATTGAATAAGATTAAGATAAGTAGCTTTATCTACATCTTTTTCAGAATGGTCATCATCAGCAGTTTTTTTACCTAATGCATCTGCATATCTAAGTAATTGATAAGTATCCGATTTTTCATTTATTTGATAATAACCAGAACTTTCTATTGAATCAAAGTTTTCAAATGTTTTATTTTGATATAAAAACTCAGGTGTAATTAAACCAAATGTATCTCTTGCAACCCAATAACAGTGATGCATAAAAGGTTTTGCTTCATCTGTTTCATTATATACTTTATCTTTATTTAAAATATAATCTCTAAATTCAGAAGGCATTCCATCTCCAAGTTCATTTGAACCATTATCTATTCTCCAATAAGGAGCAAAGAAAGAAACATTACGATATTTTTTATTTGGTATTACAGGTGTAATGATACCAGAACCAAGAATAGTTTTATCTTCTTCAGTTCTTTCTTGTTTCATTACATAGTAACCAATAATTTTTTTACCTAATTCTTCTTCTGTTGGTATCTTTACATTTGAAAGTTTTATACCAAATAAATATTGTTTATAGTCTTGTGTAGTAAATTCTTTTGGTTGATAATTTTTTAAGATAAATATATTAGTGCTATAAACTATATTTAAATCATATTCATCAGTATTCTTTTTATTAAGAATTTTACACTCTGTTATATTTAAAGGTAATTTTAAAACAGTCTGTTTTTTCTTTTTACCTTCAACTTCTACTTCTTTTTTCTCTCTTTCAAATTTATAACCTATTATAATATTTTTACTTCTCTTTCTTTCAGTTACATTACCTATTTTTAAACCTTTTGCAGTTTGACCAAAACCTTTTTTATTTTCAATTTTATCACCTGAATATACAGGTGCAAAATCTGTAAAAGTTTCCTTATTATCTACAATAGTTTTTCTAAGTATATCAAGTTTTAAATCTACACCTTCTGTTTCATATTGATGTATTAAATATTCATTAGGTAAGTTTTTAAAAGAGAATGTTGTAGTTTTATCATTCTTTTTTATACTTAATCTTAATTCCTTAGTTACAGCATTAAGTACTATACTTTTATTGTCATCGGTTAATACTTCATCATTTTTAAAAATTGAGTATATATTTTGCTGTGATATATAAGAAAATTTATCTTTTTGATTTTTATTTTTGTTTTTAGAACTACCTTTAATACTTTCTACTAATGGTACATTAATTTCATCTCTTGTAGGAAACCTATGGTGTCTTACAGGAGATGTATCAGAAAGTATATTACCTTCAATATCTTTACCCCAATAATCTTTTACTCTGCTTATATATGTAGTATTGTTTAACTCATTATGCCCATTATTTACATTAGACATAGGATAAGAATCACTGCTATTAGAATAAACTTTATTGTTAATAGATTTAATTACTTTACCATCTTTATCTAAAACATCTGGTGCTTTACCAGGAATATGGTAAACAGGTGATTCTGTTAAATCATCAAATACATATATAATACCTAATGAATAAATTTCACCGGGTTGAAAAGATAAACCATTAACGTGTAATAAAGGATTTTTATTATTTTGAGGTTGATTTATATCTATTATATTTTGCTTTTGTACTACACAATCTACTGCTATTTGAGAAGCATATTTTTGTAATGCACAAATTTCATAAAGTACACCTTTTGTATTTGACAAAATTAAAGTATTATCAATTTGGTCTATATGTTTTGCAGTATGAAAAGGTTTATCAAAATTAATATATAAAACTTCTTCAGGTGTCAATTTAGTAAATGCATCATAAGTATTATTATAATGTGTAAAACTTTTTATTTGAGTAGACATTTTAGGAGAAGCATAGATACCAGAACATTGACCAGTACCAGAAGAGTAATCTAAAATAATACATCTCCAAAATGGATAATCAGTATCTATATTATTGTAATTTACAACAATAGATTTATTTGTAGTTTTAGATATAAATACTTCTTTACCTTCTTCCTCTTGTATAGAAGTACTACCTTTTATCTTTTCATAATCTTTACTTAAACTATCTTCAAATATATTTACATTACCACTTTCTGTAACAATGGGAGTAGGATTTAAATCTATATCTAAATATTGAAATAAATAGCAATAAGAACCAGATTTCAATGCTCCACCTTGTTCTACAATGTTAATAGATTCAATTATAGGTATACTTTTAACACTATTAAGTAAAGCCATTCTACTTGCATCTATACAACCTGCATCATCTTTGTAATTTTCTATTTTACTTAGATTGATTTGTCTTACTTCATTATAATCGTCTGTAAAATAAATATTCTTTTCACAACCTCTTCTTACTCTATAAGTACTATCAATAGGTTTATCAATTCTGAAATTTAATCTTTTTTTAGGGTTATTCTTTTGACAAGAATCATTACACCATACTTTATAGTTAGTATCAGTGCCTTTTTGTTTTAAAGCAGTATTATCATACATAATACCAATTTCAGATTCACTATTATCTTCTTTTACAGAAAATATAATAGTCTCTCCATCACCTATATACAATGAATTTAGTATAACAAAACCTTCTTTTATATGTGTATAAATTTTGTTACTATTTTCATTTGATAAAGTATAAATATCACCTTCCAAAGATTCACTTACAGCATTTAATGCAAATGTTGTAGTGTTCTCTGGTTGTGTTATATATGAAGCATCTTTATGTAAACCTTTACTATTTGTACTCATAGTTATTTAAATATATCTTTTATATGTCTTAATTCTCCCATATTACCAAAGAATCTAAAATACTTCTTATGGTCTGGTACAATATGATAAGATTGTTCTAATAAGTCTTGATAATCATCAATAGACTTAGGCATTTTCATATGATTCTTAAACTGTTTTAAATGTTTAATCCATCTTTGTTCTGCTCTATCTCCTAAATTGATGTAACCTTCTCTCCCTTGCCAAGACCTTTGTTCTGCAATTTTCCATTTAATATAATAAGTAATAGCAGAAATACAATCTATATTATCAGGTATCATAGGATAACCTGTTTCAGCATCTAAGGCTGTTCTTAGATATGCAACTGCAACCAAACCTTCTTTAAAAGAAAATCTAAGTTTCTTCTCTGCTGTACCTACAATAGTATACTCATCACAATTTTGATAACAAGGCTCTATATCATATTTATTTTTACAAACAATAGAATTAAAGAAAGTATGATTTGCTAATCTTACAGCTGAAAATCTATTTTTATAAACACTACTATTTGCCCATATACTTTCAGCTAATCTAAGATTAAATCTTAAAGTTGAAGGTCTGTGATTCCAATGATATTCTTTTTCAGCATATTTCCAGAAATTACCTACCTCATAAGGTGGCATTTCTTCTTTATCTTCTACTGGTTGATACTCAGTCTTTATAGATTTTGACCATTCATTATCCCTTGCAATCTGTAATATCATTTGTAAACCAGTAGGAATAGAAACCTCAAAATCTTTAACTTCTAAGAATGATACCATCTGTTCTGAAAGTCCAGGTACTTTCATAAAACTCAAAGCTTCACCTGCCCATTCAATGACATCAGATTCATTTAAATCTTCTTCTTTTAAATCTCTATAAAGCTTTGATAAAACTCTATCTATGGTTGTATATTCTAAGTTCTCCATTACTTCATATCATTTACAAAACTATCTAACTTATTTTCTTTTACAAGTGGGTCTTTTATAGAAATAGGATTTACAGTGCTATATGATTTTTCAGTATAGTATAAATAATCAGTTTGACCATTTAACATATATTTAATATCATAACTCTTAGATATAATAAAACCGTTGCTAATTTCTTCAACAGAAATTCCAACAATTCTTTTTAATTCCTTAGCACCTTTTGGTAAGCTTTTCTTTTCTCTCTTAGAAAATGTAATTCTATTCATATTAATTACTTGTTATGTATTCAAATCCATTTTTAACTTTGCTATGAACAGCTCTTTTATTTTCTCTTGTCATCTTTAAGGAATATAAACTTTTTTGAGGTATTAAAACTCTATTTTTAGACCATAAGTATCTATATCTTATCCCAGAGCTGTGTTCATTTGTACAATATACTTTTTTCTTCTCTGCTTTTGCTTGTTCTGACTTTTGCCAAAGTTCTTTTGTTTTTACCCAATCAGGTGCTAAACCTAAAACTTTTCCATCTTTATCAAATCTAATTTTTTGTTTCCTCCCTACAATTGATAAAGTACCTAATCTTGCAGGTAAAGTTACCTTTTCTCCACTTAAAACTTTTTCTATTAAGAATTTACTGAAATTATTACATATGTATCTGTAAGTACTTAAATCTACATAACTTTGTAAATTTAATTGTTTATAACTTCTATATGCAGTTTTGGTGTTTCTAAGATTACTTTGATTGCTCATTTACACTGTCTTTTGTATCATTAGTTAAATCTTCTATATTACTATTAAAGATTTGTATAAGTTCTTGTACAGACATTTCTATTGCAACATCTATTAAATCTCCATCTAATGGAAATTCTTTATCTAAGGGGCTTGTGCAATTAGGTAGTTGATTACCATTTATATCTTTATTACAAGCAGAAGGAAATTTATCCACTTCTGAAGGATTATCAAAAACTCCCATTATAGTAATTACCTCTGGACCATTTTTGTCTGTAAGGTATAAGTAATTGTTTTTAATGTAATACTCAGCTTTTGATTTAGTATATTTACCACCTTTTTTAAACTGTAACCCTTTCCAAGATGTTTGTGGATATACAATACTTCCATCTATGGAGGTTACAGCTGTAATAAGGTGGTTATTTAATCCCATTAAAGGTTTAGGTAATTTGCTTTTAGTCCTTAAAACTTTACAGCCTATTTCTATAAAACAAGGACACTCAGATTTACTTGCTTCAATAAGTTCTACACAAGGTAAAACTTGTATATTAAAATCACTTATCTTCTGCTTTTTATTAGCTTTCATAGTTAATAAACGTGACCTAACAGAGCATAGCTTATTATAGATATGTCTTCTACTAAGTCTTGTATCATCACTTTGAATCCCTTTACTATAAAGTGATTGTATTCTTTGTATAACTTCCGCTGTTAGCATATACCTTTTTCTAATTCTATTTTTAACTTTTCAGTTAAATCTGGGGTATCATACATATCATAATTACCATCAGATTTTAAATGAATCACTCTTCTCCTTTCTACTTCTATACCTGGTATTTGCTCTAATAATATTTGATAAAAACTTAGTTGTAGTTTATAATGACCCAAAGCATTATCAAGTATGTCTGTAAAAGGTTCTTTTAATCTTTTATCTTTAGAGTTTTTTTGTAAGTCTTGGTTCGTTTTGTAATCACATATAACGAATTTACCTGTATTTTTATTATAAAGAAGAATATCACCTGTACCAGCAAACATATATTTCTTATGGTACATTTTCAATTCCATTATTACTGGTATAATGAAATGAGGTAAATCATTCCAAAACTTTACTACTGCTTCTTCATAACCATCAATTGGTTTTAAATTTCTGTGAAAAGCAAATAATTCTCCAAAATAGTGAACTCTTGTACCTAATGCACAGGCTTGTTCTGCTTTAAGTTTCCACATAGTAGTATGAGTACCAAGTGGAACTCTAAGTTCATTATCTTTATTTTCAGCGATAGATTTCCAATCCTCTTCTATTTCAAACTTTTTTATAAGTCCAGACACAGAGTATTTTATAGGTTTTTTTCCTATAAAATACTTATGTCTTTCTTCTTCAAAGTTTAATTTATTGAAAAACTTTTGTATCTTCTGTATCTTTTCTTGTATATCCATAATACAAAGATACAAAAAAATTATAATTTAAGGTTTTTGGAAACATATAAAAAGTTCAACAGAAGGACTTTTAGCTATTGTTTCCCAATTAGTATTTCCGTGTGCAGAATTTATAATATCTCTCAAGGTTTGACCTTTTTTGTATTTAAAAGGTACAGCTGGACAATCATCTAAGTTAGTATCAAATTTAGTTACTACTCTAAGCTGTGCTATATCATTTTCCCAAGGTCCTATAAAATCGATATTGTAATCTAAAATATTGCTACTATTAAAGTTGTATATTTTAGTTCTATTTTGACCTTGTAATATATGTTCTACTCCATTTTTGTATAATTTCATAGACATTTGAGTAGTTATAGAACCTACATTATAGAAAACTATATTTACTTTTGCACCATATTGAATATACTCTTCTTTATTCAATATATTTTGTGAAGTGGTATTATTAATTTTAGATATTATACTTTTAAACCCTTCTATTATTTTTTCAAGTGTATTAACTTTACATTTTAATATATCAATTTCCTTCCTTGCCATTTTCTTTACTTTTTATAAAATCATTTAAATCACCTGTTTTTTGAAAGTTATAAATCTTATTCATAATAAATTCAGGTGGGTGTTTACCATCAGATAGAATATAAACATTTTTAAAGCATTTACCAGTAGGGTAAAGAATAGTAGCCACTTGTATAGTTTTTTCAAAAAGAATACCAGTTGCATTTTCAACCCCTACTATTTGTACTAAAAACTCTAATAATACATATGAAATTAAAACTACTATAAGCATAGTAATAGTTTTGATTAAAAAGGTTTCAAGGTTAAAATCTCCCTTTTTCCAATGCATTATCCCTCCAAGTAACATATTAAACATTATAGCAATAATTACAAAAGAAAAAAACATTTGATTATCTTTGAACCATAGTTCTAATCCACTAAGAATTATAGCAATAGGTGTAAACGTTACTATACTGTTTATCATACTTTCTATTCTATCTGTTACATCAAATTGTGAACTATTACCCACAATAAGATTGCATAATCGTGTTATTAAAAATTTCTTAATCATACTTAAATACACCTGTTAAATCTGTTTGCATTCTTACATTAGGTACAACATTAGCAGCAATCCTTTTTTGTTTACCATTTACTTCTAAGGTAAAAACATTGTATGTATTTTTCCAATTATTAGGGTCTACTCCAATTTGTTTTTCTAAAAAAGATATAGGGTAAGGTGCATAATCAGGTATCTCAAATAATGCAGTTCTCCAATTAAAACTTTTAGTTGTATTGAAGTCTAAGTGTATAGTACCTTGATTAGTTTCTCTATTAAATTCTAAATAAAGATAATTATCTATTACCTCATCTTCAAATTTCTGTCTATTTATTGATTTCTGTATATCCCTTCTTTTTAAAATCTTTAATGGATATTTTACTATTGAATACTCAGTAGGTAATTTAATACAACCATTTCCATACACCTGGTCCAAATAGAACTTAACAAAAGTTTCAATTTCTACTCTTTCAGGGTATATATTATTTTCTTTTACTGCAAAGAGTAATTCCCCAATAGTATACTCTTTTGGGCATAACCCTTTTTGAGTAATTTTATAAGAATAGTTGTCTCTATTAACAGAATTTTCTATTTCAAAATCTTTTAATTCACCACCTATTACAAATTGAATAGTTGTAGTAGAGGGGTCATTACCTTTCTTTTGACATACATTTACCACTACTGGTAAACCAGTATTTAAATAAGTCTGATAAAAATATTCTTGATGTTGAGTGCTACCATCTGAACCATAATTACCCCAAACTTTAAATTCTTTGAATTTAACAAAGTTGTTTTCATAGAAAAACATAGGTCCAAATTTGAATGGGTGATTATCCACATCTGTATCATCAACAGTTCCATGGATTGTATTAGTGCCTTCAAGACTAATTTTGTTACCACCATCAAAAATATCACTACCTCCATCATTTATATCTTCACTACCACCATCTTTTTTAATATCAAAGAGATTGTAGTTTTTAGAAAGTATAGCGTGAAAGACTTTAAACCCCTCTTTAATTCTTTGATTAAAAGGTATATTTGATTTTTGGCAATAACGGCTTTGTTTAAAATCAACCTCAACAGTGCTATTACAAATATTTTCTTCTATACCAAATCCGTGTTTTTTACCTTTTGATGATATGTGATTTGTATGTGCCATATTATGCTTTTCTTATACCTGTAACCAATACTATACTATCAGTTGTTGGTGTTATTATAATGTTACCTTTCAAGGCTTTACTTCCTATTTTACCATCAAAGGTAGCACCTGTTACATCTCCTACTGGATACCTTATAGTAGTACCATTGATATTAACATCTGCTTCACCAGATACTACTGAAAAGGTTATAGAATAGAAATTACTTGATTCTGCTATATTGATAGGAGAACCATCAAGCAACCTTTGATAGGCTTTATAGCCAATGTCATTCTCCCCTTTTATAGAAGAGAGAAGACATTTAACTTTTTGTAATAATTCTAATATTATATTCATAACTAAGAAATATCAGGACAATCAAATACTACATTATCAAGTATGAAAGTTGTTTTTAGGAAATTTAAAATTTCATTCAACTTTGCTGTATTAGTATCTAATTTTTGATTAGTTAGAGTTAATAAAGCCTGTGTTTAATCAAACTCTGTTTGAAGTAAAGTTTTCAAAGCTTGTTGATTAGCTTTAATCTCATCTAACTTATTTATAATAGTTTTTACATCAGCACTAATAGTTCCAAGTAAAGTTTTAACTTCATCAAGCTTAGTATTTACTGTTCGCAAACTATATAAGACTTCAGTTGCTGTAACACCTACTGCATTAATAGCAGCAATTGCTTCATCAAGTTTAGCATTTACAGTAGGAGCAATAGCATCTACCTTTGGTCCTAAATTGGTTACTTCTGTTTTAGTGTCAAGAATAGCTTGTTTAATTTCATCAAGCTTATCCATTGTTGCTTGCTGTTGGGCAGCCTTAGTGCCACCCAACTCTTTTAATTTCTCTAAGATACATTTCTGTACTTGTAATTGTCTTTCTATTATATTCATATACTATTCAAGTTGAAATACTAAATTAATTATTTTTGAAACACTTCCTTGATTTACTTCATTTTTAACTTTTAAATAAAGTGTGAAAGTATCCCCTCTTTGCATTTTTCTGTACATAGTACCATTATCATCTAATTGAATAGGTTTTAGAGGTGATAATACAAAATCATCGTTTAAAATATCTGTATCTCTTACCATTTCCTCTTTAAACCTTTGTTCATAATCTTCTTGTAGATTATTAAAAGTTTGATTAGACTTTACCCATTGATTGGCAATATCTAAAGTATGACCTTCAAGATAACTATTACCTTGTTCAGTTTCCTGTCCATTTATGTGCAAATAGTTCTTTACAGCAATACCTTGAATAAATGGTGGTGCAGTATTTAATCCATCTGTATTACCACTATAATATATAGACTTTTTATTTGTTAATAAAAATATACTACCTCTTTGATTTTCAAAAACTTCTTGCCAATTTTGATTTAAAATATTAGGTGTACCATCAAGATGATTTAAATTTATAAAGTCTTTTGAAACTTCATCATATAAAATAGCACCTAAACCATCTCCATTATAAGTAACACCTCTAAGTCTTTCTATTAAACTTGGAGTAGGTGGTGTAGGTTCTCCTTCTTGACAATTAGTATAATCTAAAATTAACTTGATACTATTAACAAACTTATCACTTATAAAATCATAAGTAACTTTTTCACCTTTGTTAGGTTTATCAAGTACAACAGCATCTTTAATAAGATTATAATCTAAATTAAAGTTTTTATAAGGCTGACCATTTTGTAAAATTTGGATTTGAGTGTTTCTTACAGATTCAAAGTTATTGGTACCAATACCAAATTTATGCATATCATCAGCAACATTACCTAACCAAAGTGTACTATCTAAGAAAGTTTCAATAACTGATTCTACTGTGCCTTCATTATTAGGAGAAGCATACAATTCTTTACAAAGCTTTATTGTAATAGTATGAGCAGCACCCCCTTCTAACATTACAGTACCACCCTCAAAACCTTCTATTTTTAAAATTTCATCTTTATTAGGTTCATCATTTATAAAATCTCTTAAAGCAGATACATTAGAAAAAGCTAAAGTAGGTTTTATAATTACTTCTTCACATCTAAATGTAGCATTTATAAACAACTGTTTTTCTCTTTCGAAGTTATCTCTAAACCAATCAGCAAGTTCTTGATTAGCATTTTGAGTTGCAATAGCCATTGCCTTGTTGTCAGCATCTTCTTGTGAAATTTCAGAAGTTGCTGTTCCTGTACCAGTAGAGGTATAAGATAAAGAGAACTGAACAGAGTTATCTGGTACAGCGTGATAACCTTCAGGACAATCTGTTTTAATTACTTGTTCTATTCTTGTATCAGTAGCTGAAGCTCGTTGTGTAGAATTATAAATTACAGGTGTATTATCATCACCCTTAATCTTATTCCACATTTTTTGTAGCCAAGTAACAAGATTGTTCAATCCATTTGTAAGAATATTAAATATCTTAGTAAGCATATCTTGTAATAAATTTTTAATTTCTGTTTGTTTATTATCAATAGATTCTAAATGATTTAGCTTAGTAGAAATTTCTCTTAGAAGATTTTTAAGTTCAATATCATCATAATTATTTCCTCCTGGTTGGATATTAGGTTGATTACATACGTGAACTTTGATAGCATTATCACAGTCAGCGTTAAGTTTATTCTTTATACCAGCAAGAAGAACTTGTGTTTCATCAAATTCATTCTTAATAGCATTCTTTGCTGCTACAATGGTATCTTTAATTTCTTCAAGTTTACTCTCTAATTTTGTAGTATTTGTATTGATATTGTTTGCTAAGAAATCCTTTGCTTCATCTATTTTAGTTACTACATTTCTTAAACCATCTTCAATACCTGAATTATCTTCTGATTCTGCATCTTGTTTAATAGCTTTTAGAATCTTAATTGCTTCTATAAGTTTCTTATTAGCAGTTGAAGTATTTTCTGATATTTCAAGTATCTTACTATTTACAGTTTCTAAATCAGTAGCAGAATCTGTTATGTCTTTTGATAACTTTTTAAATCCTGCTTTAACATCTTTTTTAAGTTTTGAGAGGATACAAAATATATCCTCTAAAACTTTTAATTGTTGTATCTCTGGGTTCATATTATTTACATATTTGTGAGCAGTTATATTTTAATTCATTCAGTTTATTGTACATTTTAAATATCTTATTTGAATCACCTGTACTAACAGCTGTATTGTAACATTGTAGTAGTGTATAAAATAAAGATATAGGTTGATGTTTTACATTACTACCTAATACTTTACTTTCATCTACTAACCTTAAAACTGAATTAAGTAAAACCTTTTCATTACTCATATTAACCTTCACTATATACTTCTAAAAGTTTATTCTTTAAATTTTGAACAACCTCAGATTCGTTAATAACTACTTTATTATTGATAGTTTCCCATAGCATATCTTTTCCAGCATAATTAACACCAGGCTCTGGCTTTAAGCAAGAATGACACAAACTGATATGCTTATCTAATTCTTTTGCTACCTTTGTAACAGCACCAAAATCCTTTGATTGAATAGCAACTTCAAGTGCTGAAATCATTGTTTGAATATAGCAGAGATTTTCTTTACATTCTTGACAATTATCTACTACATCATTACAACCTGAAATTTGTACTGAAAGTGCTTTATCAAGTAAAGATTTCTTGTAACTATAAAGATTTGCTGTTATTCCTGTAACCGAATTACTTTTCATAGCATCTTCTGGATTATTAGATTTAACATCTAAAAAGAAGATACCACTAAAATTTTCAAGTCCAAATGATGCTGCTTTGTAAGTTATCTTAGCATCAAATTCTCTTTGAAAATCTTTTGAAATATCAATTACCTTGTTAGAATTTCCATAATTCTTATAAGACCATAAAAATACTTTATTAAAAAAAGAACCAGTAGTATTTTTAATATGAATAGTTAATTCTTTTAAATCAGAAGATATGCTAAATTTTTCTACTTTTATCATACTTATAAATTTTTAGTAGGGGTACTAATTAAAGTACCCCATTATTACTACTCAGCTCCCATTCCATCTAATTCATAGTCATCTTTTTCAGATGTCTTTTCAACTGTATTAGGGTCAGTATTAGCAGTAGCTGCATCATCAGCAAGAGGACTAAAACCTTGAACTTCTGATAACTTATCAAGAACACCAATCAATGAATCTCTTGTTGTTGTATCACCTTGTGGTACAGCAATTTCAGTAAACATATCATTGTTGTATTCTAACCAACCATTAAGTGCTGTATCAACATAACCAAGATTGATTAAGTCATAGTTTTCCTTTTCTTCTGCAAAGAAATCGAAATCTCCCATAGGAAGACCAGTTACAACACTTGTTCTGTATGGTCCAGGTTGTCCTGTCCAGCCACCAGCCTTAAATTCTCTTTCTCTTACATCATATCCAGAACCTTCTTCTGCAACAGCTTCCTGTACAACTTCAACCTTTGTAGTTAAATCAAAACCTTCTGAAGGATATACATCAATAGTTGTTACTCTATTTCCGTAGTACTTCTGATTAATTACCTTATTGTAATTCTTTCTCAAAGGAATTGTTGTAATTCTAATCTTAGCAATTACATCATTTGATTCATCATCATCTGTATTAGTTGCCTTATTTTGCTCAATGAAAGCATCTAAATCTGTAATTTCAGTTCCATCTGGTTGCAAAGCAACAGCCTTGATAAGATTGTCTTTATCTTCGTTAATCTGATTGATTAAACTTTTAACCAGGAGGTTAGAATCATAAGTACCACAACCTGATGTACAAGCCTTACATACACCTGTTTCAACTACAAAACACTTTGTAAAAGGTACATAACCTTGTGTTCTATAAATTTGTTGATTATGGAAACCAATTCTAAGTGCATAAGTTTGTTCACACTTTGCTCTGATATTACTCACTTCAACAATTTGAGGTTGTTCTGGAGTATGTGGTCTAAACATAATATGACTAATACCTCTTACAGGGAATGAACCTCCCATACCTCCTGCTGATGTAGTAATTCCATCAATTACACCATCATCATCTTTGTCTACACCAACAGCAAGATATACTTCTCTTACTGGTTTAGTACCATCAATAGACTTGTTAGTTTCTGAATTAAATACCCCTATTTGACCTGGAATTAATTCATCAACAGTCTTGTCAGCTGCGAGAACAGCCTGATTGCCCTTTGTAACAAGAACTCTATAAACACTATTGTTTCTCATTTTACTATTGTTTTAAATTATTAAAATTTATTTTATTTAACTTTATTTGATAATCTGGTATACCTATTTCTCCTGTTACTAAAAGAACAGCAATATCCACAATTTCTCTGTGAGTATGCTCAGGTAGTTCACAGTTCCTTATAGGTTCATTTTCACCTAAAATTTCACCATTTGGTAACTTATATTTTCCACCTCTAAAATCTTGTGCATTGTGCATATAGATAGGTTTTCTAATATAAGATATATCAATGCTATTTACTTTGAAAGAATCATCTTTAATTAAACGTATTGTATCACCTTTAAATAAACCGTTTACTTCTCTCCAATCAAAAGAAGAATTGTCAAAAGGACTTTGTTCAAATTCATCATCGTGCTGTCTTATATGTAACGTACCTATTGCAGAACAAGTACCTTTTGACATTTTAGCTCTTCCTCTTAAATAATGCCAATAATCTTGTGGAAGATTTAATGCATTATCTATTACATCAATATTTGCATCTACAACCAAAGTTCTAATATCATCAATGCTTCTTTGAGTTTTTTCAAAACCCATATAACTTCTTAATCTTGGTTGAGCAACCATTTTAATGAACAACTCTTGTGCTTCATTTAATGCCCAATCAATTTCAGGAACTAACAGATTTCTCCATTGTTGAGAATCTGTTTTGTTCAACTTCTTTTTGAAGTCATAATGCATTTCTTTGATATTCATACTAACTTTTAGTTTTCAAGCTGAGATAAAATTCTAAGTTTAAATTCTTGATTTTCAATAGCTTTTAAGTAATCAACTACTTCTGATTCATCATTACCAATTAGAGAATCAAAGTACATATATTTATGACCTTCCTTTCTAAGAATACCCTTTTCAATTGCCTCTCTAATAGTAGCAACTAATGATACATCTTCTTCATCTTTATTGATATATCTTAACATATCATCTGGTTTATCCTTAATAAGTTTTCTAAGCTCAACTTTAACAAAGTTATCACTCTTACCCTTTAAGTTCTTACCAGCAAGAATCATTATAATTTGTATCTTTCTATCCTTAGAAAGCTTAGAAGCAGCAATAACAAGTTCTTCTTCCTTTTCAACTTTACTTGCTAATACTTCCATTTCTTCTCTTTCATCAGTAATAACGTGAGTAGCTTCTGGATATAAACCTTCATCAAATTCTCTTTGAGAGTTAGCAACAAACTTTGAAGCTTTCATAATTTGAATTTTGATATGGTCCAAAGGAACTTCATCATCAAAAATCATAGTATTATTTTCAAGTTTAATTACTGCTGCACTTGAATCCCAAAATGGGTGAGGTACACCTTCAATGAATTGAGAAGATAAATCTGCTTTTAATAATTTAGAGTAATATTCAACTTCTGTTAAATAACTTCCTTCTGCAAGAGGTTCTCTTGTAATAGGGTCAGTTTTATACTTACGTTTTTCTTCATCTAAACCAGTAGCGTATCTTCTTGTTATACCATCAACTAATGCCTGTAGCTTTTTAGGGCGAGTAAAACTTTCTTTACCTGTTTTACCGTGCCATTTTTCTCTGCTAATTGGTCTTACTTCTACTTTTGCCATTTCTTACTTTTATTTAATTTTTATATTGAAAAATAATTTTAACTTCTTCTTTATATCACAAAGATAGCTAATTCTTAGTAAATTAATGTTATTTTCCAAACAAAAATTAGTTTTAATTGCATCTCTCTTTTTTCTTAAATCTAATCCTTTTTTTCCACCCCAGTAATTAATAGTTGAAAAATGTTGTTTACTATCATATTCAATACAAACATTATAAGAAGGTATATAAAAATCAAATTTTAATTTACTTTTAAAAACACAGCCAGGAAAACTCATTTGTTTAAAATATATTAAATTATTTTCTTTTAACCAGTTTTCTATTATACTTTCTCCATTTGAAGTTTTACAATTAGGACAACCACACCCTTTTAGTAATACTTCAGCTTTTGTTGTATAATCTCCGTGTATTTTACAAGTTACAGTTACTTTACTTCTCTTGTTTTTGTAGACAGTTTTTTCAAAAGTTAAACCTTCTATATGTTTTATTCTTTCTATAAACTGCTCTTGGGTAAGTTGTTTACCATTATTGATATTTATTTGTTTTTTACCACAAGAAGGACAACCATACCCTTTTATATGATGATGAGGTAACATTTCTTGTTCTCCGTGTATTGGACATATAATTTTTAATTTATTTTTGGCTGTAGTGTACACGGTGTTTGAATAATCAAATTTATCACCGTGTACTTTTTTAGCCTTACTTATCCAATCTTCACTTTTTAATCTCTTAGTTTTATTAAATTCTTTTAGTGTCATAAAATATTTTATTTGTTTACACTACAAAGATACTAAAAGATTTGTTAATTACAAAGTGTGGAGAATATTAATTAGTTACGTGAAAAAATGAGTTCACCACACTTAGTTACATCTTCAATATGAATACCTTCGTGGCAACCTATGTGCATTTCATAGTAGTCACCAGCGTGAGCTGACATACCAAACTTAGCAGCAGGACTTGCAGGACCATAAGGACCATAGTTACCACAAACATAATTGAAGAAATCACCACCCTTTTTCTTAGTTACCTTGATGTTACTCTTACCAGCATCACCAGAGAAATCTAAGAAAGTCATTCTCATTGATTCAACAGGCTTACCTGTAATTTCATCAATTTCACTGTGTAAATATGGGTCATCACAAAGTGGATTATGAACTAATTGCAATGAAGCACCATTAGCCATATTGTACTTAACATATTGATAACCATACTCAAGAGCATTAGGATTAAGGTCTGACTTAACCTTATCTGTATAAACTTCTACATTACGAATAAATCCATTAGCACCAACCTTAGTTTCAATTGCTCTATGGAACTCTAACATACCATATTCACCTGTGAAACCTATGATACTTCTACCTTGTCTTCCTGGCTTAACTCTACCATAGAAAATATCCATTAGATATTCTTCAATTAACTTAGTTGTTAAAGTACTATATCTATGTGTATGTGAATCTTCTAATTGTTCTTGAATACCAGGACCCATTTGGAATGGTCTACCATTATCTTGCATAATAGTATCAGAACTTCTTGAATACCATCTTGCAATTTCCTTTTCTCTATGCCATTGCTGTAAGAACTCTACATCAGCATATCTAATCCAAGACTTATGATAATTACCTGTACTATCAGGGATAGCTACTCTTAATGTTTCAGTTGAAGCATAGTCAGTAACTCTATATTCCTTACGATACTTAGATAACTTATTTCTAAGAGAGATTGGTAAACTGAACTGAGTAGAACCACCCTTTTCAGCAGCTTCACCAGAAGGAGAGAAATACTTATTCCAAGTTTGATTAGTTGTAAGATACTTGACTGGTAAGAAATCATTATCATTCTTAGAAATCAATTGAACTGTATAAACCCAGCCATCACCGTGTTTAACAGGACCATCTTGAATCATACATAAGTACTTACCACCTGATGCACCTGGTCCGATAACATCTGTTGTCTTATACCAATTTTCATCTAACTTAATCTTGAAAGGTCTACGGAATCTACCTGGTGTCTTGTTACTAATAGGTTCTACATTCTCTGTAACAACCAATGGACGCATATTTGCACCCTTTAATTCCCATTCCCATTCTGTACCTTCAATTTCAAGTTCACCTCCCTTAATCTGCTTTAACATACTTGAAAGGGGGTTGTCAGAATAAAGATTTTGTGCTGAGAACAATTGACCTACTTTATCCATCATCTTATGAGGAGCAATTAATAATGCTCTACCTAAGTGATTTCTTTCAGTCAAATTAGCACTCCACTCTTTTTCAGCTGTAATTAACTTACTACCTCTTGTTGCCATAATTAACTAATTTTTAATTTATATTTATTAATTCTAAAAAAACTCGTGTAATTCTACTCCTTTACCCTTTTCAGTAGTTACTGATGTATTTGGTGTAGCTCCACTACTTCTTCTTACGTTTTCTTTTACTTTCTTAGATACCTTAGTTTCAACTTGTTTTTCTATAAAACTTAAATCAAAAGTACCATCTTCTTTTCTGTGTCTTAATAGATGTGCTAATTGAATTGCAGCTTTTTCATTATTAAGCACTTCATAAATATCTCTATCTCTGCGAGAAATTTTAGCACCATTTTGTAATTCCACATCTCTATCTGCTACATAAGAAGCAATTTCCTTTTTATCTTTTCTACTAAGAACAATATCACCTAAATCAGCTTCTTGGACAAACTTTGATAAGTTATTTTTAAATTCCTTGTGCTTTCTTTGATTTTCTAATTTTTGTTGCTTTTGTCTTTCAACCAAAGCTTCTTTTTCTTGTTCTCTTTTTTCAGTCCACTTTTCATACTTTCTTTTAGAAGTACCTTTAAGTTTTCCTGAATCCTTTAAAAATTCAATTTGTGCTTCAATATCTTCTGGGTCCTCACCTTGTTCTTTTAAGATTTCTCTCATAACAAGTTCTTGATTCTCCTCTTGGTCTAAATCTAAGTCTTCTGTAATGCCTGTATTTAGATTACCTTTTGAAACTTTTTGTAAAAATTCTCTATAATCACCACCATTAATTACAAAATGATTTAATTGTTTAATATCATCAGGTAATTCATCAAATAGTTCTTTAATTCTACTATTAACTGAATTTTCAAACCCTTCTTCAATTAATTCTTCTGCAAGTTCTTCTGTAAGTTCTTCACCTTCTTCAAGTTCATAATCAACAATACCAGTACTTTTTAAGGCTTCTAACATATCAAGTTTACTAACCTTCTTAGGTCTTCCACCTTTTCCCTTAGTCTTATTGTCTGTTTCTTCACCAGTAGAAGAAGAACCATCACCTTCTTCATCTTCGTTTCCTTCCTCCTCTTCTTCTGTATCAGATTCTTCTTCTATTTCATCTTCTTCATCATCAAAGATTTCGGCACCTATTTCTCTTTCTTCTCCTACTGGTTTAGATTCTGGCTTACCTTCTTCCTCAGTACTTCCAAGTTCTTCTGGTTCATCATTATCCCAAAAGCTGTCATCTACTGTGTCATTACCACCAAAGCCTTTAAAGTCTTCTAAAGAAGCTGCTATTTCCTTAGCTTCTACTTTTTCATCTTCTTTCATACGTTACAAATTTAAATAAAAATATTTATTGATTTAATATTAAAATTAACTTTTTATTAAATAATCACTAATAGCTAATTATGATTTTTTCTTAGCTAATTGTTTTCTTTTTAATTCTAATTCTTTGTCTTTCTGTTCTAATTTTCTTCTTTCTGTTTCTCTTGATAAATTTAACTTTTCCCTTTCAATTTGAAGTTTAGATTTTTGAACTTCTGCATTAAGTCCGTGTTTTGCTATTTCAAAGTAATCATTTTCACCATCATTATCTCTATCAACATCAGGGTTGTAAGATGCTCCAATAAGAGAACCTTTAACAACTTCTGTTTTTCTTCTTTCTTCTTCTTTAAGTACAATAAGTTCTTTTTCTCTTTCGTGTGATTTTTCTGCATTTGCTTCTTGCTGTTTAAGTATTTCTTTTTGTTGTTCTCCTTGTTGTTGTTGCAATTGCATTTCAAATTGTCTTCTATTATCTTCTGCAACTTTAAGAACATCTTCTGCTTCTTCAATTGAAGTTTTCTTAATAACTGAAATTACATCAGAAAATTCTACCTTTTGACTTTGCAAAGCAGCGTGAGTTAATTGTTGAATTAAGTCTTTTATTTCGTGTACTTTTGCAGAATTTGAAATGAAAATACCAAGTGTAGAATTGTCCAACAATTCCATATCTAACTTTAATAGTTGTACAGACATATCATCTAATACATAAGTTAGGACATCTCTTGGATTTTCACTATATGCTATCTTAGCTGTTTCAAGTAATGCTTGTAGTACATTTCTTTTAAGATAATTATGTAAATTGAAGAAGGGTTCTAATATATTACCAGATTGTATCAATCCAGTTTGTACATTTGCTTTACCTTCATATTGACTTATTTGACCTTCTACTTGGTCTGTTATACCAACTGATTTACCACATTGTTGTCTTAGGTACTCTGCAATTTCAATGTATTTATTTATATCTGAAACCAAAGATAAGTCTAAAACTTTTGCAACCGTATTTGCATCTCCTGGTGTTTTATCTTCTTCATTTGGATTAAACCACATTAAAGGTGTACTTTCCATAAAGTATTGCCATTTTTTAATATCAATACCTAATGAATCTGGAATTGCATTGATATTCATCAATACTTTTTTACCTTTATCTGATGCAAATAGAAGTTCTAATTTATACCATATGATGTTATAGTAATATTGATATGGTTTCATTCTATCCATTAAAGATGTTTCAATAGAATTTCTATTATCATATACTAAACCATAGTATGGTAATTTACTTTCATAAAGATTGTTTATGTCTTTGAATTGACCTGGTATAGGTCTTTTATTTACATAAATATCATCAAGAATTTTCCAAGTTTCATATACTTCTGGAATCCATTCCCATTCTATTCTAATATCACCTTGGTCTTTATTTAATTTGTAGTTTTCATCTACAACCATTTCTTGCTCTTCATTTTCTTCATCTAAATAGTGCAAGAAACCTATTCTTCTTAAAGATTTCCAAACACAATGAAGAACCCTTACTCCATTTGTAGATTCAAAAGCAAAATCATTATTATCATCAGACAATAACCAATTTTGTACTCTATTTCTTTCAGAATGATAATTACGTTTGTATATTTTATCTATTTGACCTTTATTTAATTCTCTCCCAAAATATTTGATTACTTCTGATGGTGACATTATATATTCACAAGTAGCATAGTCAGCATCTTCAATAAAAGTAATGTCTGATGAATGAGCAAATCTAAATCTTAAAGGGTTTACATTCCATACTTCTGGTTCACCATTTAAGATACCTACATACATTACTTCTCTTGCAGAAATTAAGCCATCTTTTAAAGCAACAGAGAACTTTCTTTCTAAATCACATTTCTTTATCAAATACTCTGCTAATTGATTTGCTAAAATTTCAGCAGGGTCTTGATGTTCTCTTTTCATATACAACTTAGTTTCTTGAGGTGTCATAGCCTTTGTTTCTTCCTCAATTTGTTGTTGTATTTGTTGTTGTTCTTCTGGTGATAATTGTCTTCCCTTTATCTCCTCTTGCTTTTGTTGTTCTATTTTTGTTCTTATATCTCTAAGAATTTCATTAGTTACATATTCTTTAATTCTTTTAGTTTGCTCTTGTTCCTTTCTTGTTGTTGCTTCTGGATTTACAGCAACTGCTTTCCACTGGAAGGACCTTTTCATTTCCATACCAAGTAAAGCTTTAATTTTACCTGAAACAATATCTCTATTTTCCATCTTTGCTGGTAATTCCCCTATATTAGAACCAAAAGGATTACAGACATAACTAAAATCTTTTAAATGTAATCTCCCATTAAACAAATCATAGTTGATTTGCATTTTTTTATATTGTTCATTACCTGTGCTGAAAGTTTCGGTATCAAGCATATCAGCTTTATCTTCATACCATTTCTTATTATTTTTATTCTTTTCAGCCATAGAGATTCTCTCTCCAACATAATTACCTTTTTCCATACTACTTGTACAAATTATCTATCATCTTTAATAAGTCCTCTGCTTTTTTGTTTTTCTGTTTAGTACTATAATCTTCTCCCAAAGATTCTTCTTGAACTTGGAACATACACATAATTAAAGCAGAAACCAAGTCAAAGTTACCTTTTCTATTATAAGATATTAATTCTTCTAATAATCTTATAGAGTAAATTTTATCTACTACTGTAACAGGATTACCATTTTCATCATAATCAAGTACTGTTAATAGCCACGTTTTAATATATCTTTCACCAGCATCTTTTAGTTTATCTACCATATGACAACCATACACCCTGGAAGTATTACTGTTTTTAATGTTAGCAGATATAACTAAGTCAGGTTGAGCTGCAAGATAGTTTAATTTTTTGATTCTTCTAAAATAGTTCTTTACTCCTGTTACTTCATTTTCGTGCATAACTTCTGTATTATATAATAATGCAAGTAAGTATGCAATTCTATCTATATCATCAGGGTCTTCATATCTTCCTATATATTCTGCAACAATTACACTGTGAGAATGACTACCTTTGAAATAACTCTTATAAACTATAAGACCAGCAAGTGATGTACCATTTTCTTGTCTAATAGGGTCATATCCTATTTTATATAAACCTCTTGGAGCATTAGGTATAGGAAATTCATATATTACAGGACAACCTCTAAGATTAGTAGGAAGATTATATAAACTTGTAATAGGTTCAATAGAACCATCAAGAATTGGAGTTGCTATACATTTGTTATCTTCTTCTCTTAGCTCTACTGGTGTACCTCTTAATGCTTGTAAGTTTTTACTTTTAACTTTTAATAATTGCTGTTTTAATTCTACAACAGGGAAATTGTTTGTGGATACAGAAGCAAATGCTTCTCCTGGTCCTAATGGTTTTTCTTGTAATCTCTTTTGAATTTCAGAAGATGTAGCACCATTTCTTATTAGTACTTGTCTTTCATTTAATTCAATGTTTTTTGCTTTTTCAAAATCACTATTACCATTTTCATCATAGTAACCAGGTAAGTTCCAGTTGATAGGGTGAAAGAAACCACAAGTTGTTCCTTCCATTCCTTTATCCCATATATTTTCAAAAGGTAATAAATCAAAGGCTTCTGGTCTTGAATGCATATCAGCATAGTCAGCAGTACCTCCCTCCATATCTCCACTGGTTCCAAATATGGTAATCATACCTGTTTTAATTACACCGTCCATTACACAGTCTTGTGTAGCAGCATAAGATTGTTTTAATAATCCTGGTGTACCAAAAGCACCAGATTCTTCAAAGAAAATATCCTCAGCATCTCTACCTCTGGCAGCATCAGGATTATCTTTAAAAGTTAAGGCTTGTATTTCTGACATAAAACCTTTCTCAAGGTCTATACCATTTTTAGTTTCTTTATATGAAGCACGAATATGGTCTTGTTTATTGATATAATCAGAAGGCATTGCCCAAGCTGTATTATCATTAACAAAAGTGATATTGTTTTTAGCCATAGTGAAAAGACCCTTAGGATAAAGGAATTTCTTTTCGTATGCTCCAAATATAGTATAAGAATCAGGTTTTGTAAAATAATTGTTAGATGCAATAGCAGCACTCTTGTAGGAATAACCTTTACGTCTTGATTTACCTACAATCATATTGAAACCACCTTTTAGATTATGTTTTACAACTTGTTCACCTTTAAAGTTTTTTACCATTTTATGAGATGGTATTTTTACTTGTAATTTTAAACTATCATATAATCTTATAAGATGAGGTATTTGTTCTAAGTCAGGTAAAGATTCTATATAAGCTTTTTCTTCTTCATTTGCAATAGAATATAATACACCTTCCTTTGCTATTTCTCTAACCCAAAAATAATTATAATCTCCGTCCCAAAAATTAGGGAACGCTGTTATCTTTCTTGATTTAGGATTAGAAGGGTCTTCTGTAAGTTTAATCTGCAAGAAATTTAAGTAGAAATAATGCTCACCAGTGATTCTGGCTCCACCTACAGAATAACCCTCCTTACACCTTCTTCTTTGTTCAGTCCAATACTCAAACCAAGCAGGAGAACCCCAAGGGTCTTGACAGAAAGAACCTTTCTTTAAAAACCTTGTTGCTTCTTCTCTAAATAGTGCAGTGTTAATCCAAATTCCATCAGGATTTCTAACAGAATTTAATTGACCTTCACTATAACTTGTTTCGTCTATTAATTTGGACATATTATTTTAAACTTTGTATCAATTGAAAATCAGCTACACTATAAAAATTGTCTTTATAGAATACTTCTAAACCAGTAGAAGAATAAAGCTGTTCTTTACCAATCTTCTCTTTCATTTCTACTTTACACTATCTTTCAATGCAAAAGGTGAAATTTCTTTACCACCTCTTGTTTTAGTTTCTTCTGATAATTCTTCGTGTACTTTCTTTTCTAATGATTTGAAATTATTGATTGTTTTTTCAATATCATTTAACGTTCTTGTAACATCTGATGCTTTGTGAACAAGACCACCAGACTTAGTTCTTTCTTCTAAATCTACTGTACTTAAATATTCAGATACTTTTTCAATACCTTTCTTTGCAGCTAAGAATAAACTTAAAGATGTAGAAGCTTCTTTTTGAAATTGATATATCTTATCAATACCTTTACAAACTAATTCATCTGGTTTCCAGTTTGGTATTGTAATTACATCTTTTACAATAGCATCGTGCTTTTTATCATCAATATATTGTCTAAATGGATTTGTCTTTTTAAGAGATGTCATAAATTCAATATAAGTAAGTTCTTCCAAAGCATTACTTTTATCTTTACTATTATCTCTTTTCCATATCTCTTTAAATGGAGATATTAAAAGTGTTTCAGTGTTAGGTACAACTGATTTTCCTTGTACTTCAAATAAATATGCCATTATATTAAATTTTTTAATGGTTTAGAACCTTTGTCAATATTTTCAATAAAAATTGTTACAACTTTACTCTGTAATTGTAAATGGAAAGTGATATGTTGTACATCACAAGGTGTGCCAGGGTGTAAATTATGTCTTACCTCTGTTTTTGCAAAACCTAATATACCTTTAGCCTTCTCTCTTAAATTATGAATTACTAATGCACCTTCTTCATTAGTGAGAAACATATTACAAGTTGTATTTTTAAAGTAATCAGTAAGTTCATCAACTGATTTAATTTTATTTAAATCTAACATACTATTCTATTATTAATTCAGGCATATACTTCAGTCTATATGCTTTAATTTTTTCTTTGCCTTCTATGATTGCTTTTACTATTCTATGATTACCATTACAGACAGCACCTTCCACATCTAAGATAATAGGGTTACTTAAATCTGTTTCTTGTACTCTTTTACAATGCCAAGCAAATTGGTCTAAACTTTCTACTTCAAAAGGTAACCTTGAAAGATTGACACCTATTAGAGGTAGGTCAAAAGGTATTAACTTTTGATTCTCTACCTCTTTAATTAGGTCAATAGTTCTATAAGTCTTATCCCTTGTAGTATAAGTTTCTTCTTCAACTTTTACTTTATCATATTCAATTACTTGCATTTTAAAATTCATCTATTAAACAATAAGTTGTATAAGGTTGTGTATACATCAATCTAAGTATTTTATAGTACATAGGTACATTGTTACAAACTTGACAACCTGTACTCCAACCATTAATATCGTCTTTTATAATTTTACTTTGTGGGTCATAAGAAACAGTGTGAAAATTTAATCCAATTATTCCACTTTTTACCTTACCTATTTCTTCTGATAGATTGTTTCCATTTCCATCTCTGTAATATGGAGCAGGTTTAGTTTGTACTAAGGCTTTCATCTTGCCTTTATGTAAACCAGGAGAGAAGAAATCATAAAGCCAGGTGTTTGCTTTTAAAACTGCTACTCCATCTTTACCATATTCACTAAATCTTTTTAACCCATAAGCACCTGAATTAGTAGTACCTGTTGTAACAGTTACAAATTCTTCCCCTTGATAAATATAAAACTTGTCATCAAATTTATTATATTCATCATTCTTAGACCTTACACCTAAAATCCAATACCCTTCTGGGATACCTTTAAATGTATCAAGACTTTTAACTTTATCTAAAAGTTCTTTGTCTGTGTAGTTCCTTACCATTATACTTCTATTTTTACAGTGAATGATAATACTATAAGTTCTCCACTTTGTAAATATACTCTTATAAATTTAGTAGGACTATAAGTACCTTTATCTTTTAAATGATAAGGTATCTTATCTGTCTTATAGTTTACAACTATGTTATTGTCTTGAATCTTTGCTTGACTACAACCACAAGAAGGTTCAATACTTGAAATAAAATTGGAATCTCCTGTAAAAGGAAATTTCAAAGTAATGGACTGATTAGGTTTGTAACTTTCATCTAATGCTATTTTTGTTTTTTCAAATTTAATCATATGTTCTTTACAAATTTACCATTTATAAATTTAAAATCATAATTTGGTGTTATACCATATGTCTTAGTCTGCCACCATTTGTATTTACTTAACATTGCTGGATAGCAATTTCCTTCACAAGCTTTATTACACATTTGCAAAGCAGTAGTAGCACAACCACATTCATCACAAGAACCATTGTTATAGCAAGTTCTTCTCATTGATTTAATTCTTGCATCAATTTGTTCTAAGATATGTTCAGATATTAAATGTTTATATTTTGAGTAATATAGTCTATATCTGATATTACCTTGAATGTAGTAAAAAATATTTTTAATTGTTATTTGATTCCACTTCATTTAAATAGTTTTTTAACATTGTTTTAAATTTGTTATATTGCTTTTCGTTTATGTTACCATTCTTTAATCTTGAATCTAAAAGATTAAGTTGTCCTTTTGCTCTTGAAGGTCTAACTGAAAATACTCCAAAGTATTTTAGTCTTATTTCAGGTAGGTCTTCTTTTTGCATTTCCTCTTTAACGTGATTCCATAAAGATAGTATAATTGTTTTAACTTCTTCTAATGTTAAGTGAGGATAAACTTTTAGTATATCTTGATAGTACTCTTCAATTAAATCATCAATAGGTAACTTAAACATCTTTTATTAATTGTAATTGATAACCTTGTTTCTCTTCTTCTGGCAATAGGAAATCTTGTATTGTTATCCTTTTAGTTATAGGGTTTTTCTCTAAGAAACCTTTCTTTAAAAGACTATTGATATAATTAGACAAGCCACCACTTTTAAGTTGTGCCATTTCCATTACCTTACTTCTTGCAGTAGTATTGAAATAATCATCAACTACAATTTCCTTTGGTAAAGATAAAAAACAAGCAAGTACTTCTGTCTCTTTATTTGATAGATGTACAGGTAACAAACTATTAACTATTGATAGATGTACTCTACAATAATCATAGCTTTTAAGCTTCTGTTTAAATTGTATTATTTTCATTACTATTTATTTTTCATTATTTCTACTCTACAAAAATATGAATAAAAAATTAAATCTAAAAATTTTTTAAGATTTTCATAGAAAAATTTGGAGGTTTGAAAAATTTTCGTTATTTTTTATTACTTATAGAATATAAGATATTCTTATAGATTATATTATATATTTCTTTCTTTTTGGTTCTTTTTCTTTCTTTGGAGGTTGTCTTAGCATTTGGGAAAATGTAAGTAAATGTAAAAATAGGAAGGGAAAGATACAGTGGAAAAAATTTTTTAGGAAAAAATTTTTGAAAGGGGTTATGAAAGTGTGAATCTCCCTAAGAGAAATACCCCCACTTATTTTGAGTTCAAAGTCCCCCACCTACTTCTGTAGAACTCAAAATAATTCCCAGAGAATTATAATCATATACTAACATAGGACTTTGATACGTACACTTGTGCTTGTCAGTGAACTCTACTCATAGTGGTAGATGAACTACAAGTACACTCTGTACAATGTGCAGTGTAGTCAAAGAAAGACCTTCACTGATACTGAGTAATTATTATCAAACAATCAAATACATACAATTATGGCAAATAAGCGTAGAAGAAACAACTTTGTCAGTCTATCTGATTTAAGTTCAATCATTGATGAGTACAGCATTTGTGGCAGTATTCTTCCAGTTACTGACAATAAAACAAACAACTATTATGGTTAATACAAAGAGATTAAATATGTTGGCGATTACATTCGTTTCAGCATTATGGATTATAGGGGTAATACTCTTATGTTCAGAGAATGATGCTCCACAAGTTGAGTATTGTTCAACAGGTTGCTGTGAAATGGTAGTTACACCATTAGGCAGCTACAAGTATCAAGTAGATTTCTGTTCTATCACTCACAATGGTGATGAGATTAAGGAGAGTTATTGCGACTTTACTTATGATGAAGTAGAGAAATTTCGCTTGGATAACATCTGCAATGGTATTCACAATGACAAATTCTAAGAGATTAGGAGCATTTGCTCCTTTTCTCTTTCTCACTAACAAGCCAAAGAAAGACCCTCACTTATATAGAGGAGAACAGCCAAGTTCTCATAGCATTTATTATTAACAAATTTAACACAGTAAACATTATGGCACAGAACACAGAATTGAAGACAAAGACAATCAAGGAGTTTATCACAGAGAACAACTTTGTTGAATTTGCAAGTGAAGTAAGAACTAACATTAAGGGTTATCCTTACATCATATTTATCAATGACAAGAATGAATCAACGACTATCTATTTCAGTAAAAACTTGGCAGGAGAGTACAAGGCAGGTCAAAAACTTGTCAAAGGTTTCTTCGATAAATTGCAAATTGTCTATACAACTAATGCAGCAGGTGAAGAGCGTATCAAACTTGCTAAGATTGGAAGCAGCAGAGTTTCAGCAGCAGACTTGCTCTAAACTCTCAGGTAGTAGGGTACTCGTAAGGGTACTCTGCTATCTTATTTAATTATATTTTATTCCTACTGGTTGAAGAGCTGAGATTTAGGAATAAAACTGTGTAAAGTCTTGGAAATAAGGCTTATAGAAAAGAAATAAAAGAAAGAACATTGATTTGTGGTTATTCTTTGGTTGGATTAAAAGATTAAATAGGGAAGTTGGGGGAAAGGTGTAATGCACTGTGTATGAGTGGGTTACCCTCTTCCCTTTCCTATTTGCCTTATTTTCCTATTTTAAAATCACTCACAAATTATTATCATAGCCTTTTTTGATATTAGGCGAAATCTAAGCGTGTAAGACTTTTGACTATTTAACGTGAATAGAAATGGTTGCAATCTGATTGTAAACCAGAGTTACACGCTTAACCCTTAGTTCATATCACTGTTGTGTTTCTAATCCCATAGTAATAACAATTTCCTAATAAGTGATATGAACTACTTATAGTATTGCAATAAACGTATATTAAAGTACATATACAGATACTGAGAATTGGGCAGCTCAGTATCAATTGCAATACTTCTTTAATTTACACCAAGAACAAGTGGTATAAGAATGCAGTTCGATATAGTTTAGAACAATTTACTCTTATACATCAAGATACACCTCTGTTCTTGTAAGTAGTTATATAATAAAGTATTAAACTTTTAATAATAGATATTTTTGATGTTTGTTTTGAAATCTATTAGTCTGGACAAGTTTAAGAAATATTATATAACTACTTTAAATGAAGTACAGATAGATTAGTATAATCCTCCCAAATACTATAACTATCAAAAGACTATATTACAACTATAATTAATTTTTGATTTGATTGTTTTGTATATTATAGTTAGTTCATTCTTTAATATGAACCAATATAGTCTTGTACTTCATTTTAAACATTTTTGGCTATTATTATAACAACAATACAGAGGCTACCACACTTTGTATATATTTTATTAACATTAGAAATTTATATGAAAGAAAAAAAAAAGATTAAGACTAATTTTACCAAAATGATTGGTATTGTTACAGATTATGATGAACCTAAAAAGTATACACCAAAGAATAAAAAGCCTTTTAATAAAATGGTATTAACTATTAAAATAGAAGATGGTCAAGTGTTCTTTGGTGAATTAAGAAATAGAAGAATAGCATTGATGAAAAACATTAAAAAGAATGATAATGTCAAAGTTAAATTCTCTCTATTAGGTTCTAAGAAAAATAATATCAAGTACAATAACATTTATATCGAACACATTGAAAAGTATATCAAACCAGGAGAAGGTAAAAATAAATCTGCCATTTCCTTCTTTGGTAAAATCCCTAATTATTTTAAGAATTTATTCAACAATTAAAGAATTAACATTATGAATGAAACAGTTGCAATTCTACTAATTTGGTCATTAATTATGCTTATTCTAATACTCTCCAATATGTTTACTTGGAATATGGCAAAAGAAAAGTTTAGCAAGAAAGAGGAACCAAAGGAAGAAGTAAAAGAGTTTGATGAAAAAAAGATTGCTACGATGTTTGCTGCACATCAGTTACTAACTAAACTCAAAAATTTAAAAGAAGAGTTAGAAAGTGAAGATGATGTAGAACAAGAAGAGCAGAAAGGAGAAGAAAATGACAAGTAATATCATTATAGGACTTCTTATTTTTCTTTTATGTATATTTGGTTATGGATTATATAATCTATATATTTCCAATATTCATTATGAAAAAATTTATAAATACAATTTGAAACAACTTGCTAAACTTGAACAAAGAGTTCATAATGCAGAAGCAGATTGTAGTTATAAAGATAATCTTTTAACTTCACTTAAAAAGAAGAATGAAACATATCTTTTTGAGTTAAATGCTTGTAAACGTAAGATGTTATCTTACAAAAAAGAACTTCAAAACATTAGAAAGAAGTATGAAAAATAAGAAAAAAGAAATTAAATTAATAGATATAGCATCACTACCATTGATTATTTGTCAAAAGATATTTGGTGATAGTGTTGGTTTTCTAATAGGTATTACTTTAACTATACTATGTTGGTTTGGCTTTTTAGGTCTTATACTAAGTAGTATAGCAAAAATGTTTATGTGGTAATGAGAATTATTGTATTTGATATTGAGTGTGATGGGTTACTTACAGAAGTAACCCATTTACACTGTTTCTCCTATACTATTTATGATACATCTAATAAAGATAAACCTAATACTTATCATTCATTAACTGATTCAAATTTAATTAAACAGTTAATTGATAACAATAAAGATGCATACTTTTGTGGTCATAATATAATTAGATATGATATACCAGTACTTGAAAAATTATTTGATATAAAAATGTCTAATCTAAAACTGATTGATACTCTTGGTATCTCTTGGTATTTATATCCAAAAGCACAAGTACACGGTTTAGAATACTGGGGTACTAAATTAGGAGTTGAAAAGCCTTACATTGAAGATTGGGAAAATCAAAGTATTGAAGATTATATTCATAGATGTGAAAGTGATGTCAAAATCAATTTACTTCTAATGAAAGAACAATTCAATTACTTAACAGCATTGTATGGTAATTTCAATGAATTTTATAGACTTATTGAACATCTTAATTTTAAATTAGATTGTATAAGAGAACAAGAAGAGATAGGTATTTATTTAGATAAAGAACTATGTGAATCATCACTACAAAAACTTGAATCTTTATTAGATTACAAGACAAAAGTCTTATCTGCTTTAATGCCTAAAACTAATGCTAAGGTAGAGAAATCTAAACCAAAAGTAACTCATAAAAAAGATGGTACATTATCTGCTAATGGTTTGAAATGGTTTAAATTCTTAAAAGAAAGAAATCTACCTGAGGATACAGAAGTAGTATATGAAAAACCTAACCCTGGTTCAAATAATCAATTAAAAGACTGGTTATTTAGTCTTGGTTGGAAACCTCAAACTTTTAAAGTATCTCCCAACACTGGTGAAGAATTACCTCAAATTCAATTACCGTTTGGTGGAGGTATTTGTCCTTCTATTTTAGAATTATATAAAGATAATCCACAATTAAAAGAATTGGAGGATTATTATATGCTTAAACATAGATTAGGACTATTTAAAGGTTATATAGATAGTTTAGATGAGAATGGTAGAGTGTATGCGTCTGTTAGTAGTTTTACAGCTACTCTTAGAATGAAACATAAGAAACCCATAAATTAATTGTGGGTGTAAAACAACTCTAATTGCTGGAAAATCCTGCTAAAATACTATACTACAATAATTTTGAAAAAGATTATGAATGTTTGAAAAATAGTATTATCTTTGTAACAGTATTAACAGTTACTTAAAGAGTAGGACAATCAGCAGCTAAGCCCCTAAGTTTTAAATATGGGGAAAGTTCAACGACTATCTCGAAAGAGAGTACACTTATAGTTATAAAATTAAGTGGAAACGGGTTGCACTGAAAAGTGATGATATAGTCTAATCTCTATGGTAACATAGAGTTTTTTCTTAAAATGAATATAATTTACAGATTAACTAATTTAACTAATTACAGAAAGTACATAGGACAAAAAGTTGAATGTACTATACAAAATATTGATGGTATTGATACTATTATAAACAATAAAACTGGATTACCTTATTATGGTAGTTCCAGTAATGTTGAAATGAATAGAGATTTATCAATTCATAAATTCAAAGCTGAAATCTTGGAGGTAGTAAAAGATAGAAAATTAATGTGCCAACAGGAAGATTATTGGATAAGAAAGTATAATGCTGTAGAAGATAGAAACTACTATAATCTTACATATCCTTTACACTACAATAAAAGGGATTTTCAAAGTGCAGTAAGAAATGAATTTGGTGAATTATATAAAGAATATAGTATTAATGAAAGTTCTATTGCAAGAAGAGCTTCTAATGCTAAAAAACTTGGTTTTAAAACTTTAACAGATTTCTATATAGATGTATATGATAGAATAAAAGAACAAAAAGTACAAAACTTAGCAGAAATAGCAAGAAGTTATAATGTAGAAAGACATACTATTAGTAGATTAGTACAAGATGTTAATCTTGATAAATTTATAAAAGAAATTGATGTTTATTCTTCTAAAACTCACAATAAAATAGTAGAATTAAGGAGTAGAGGTGCTTCTATAAAAAAGATTGGAGAGTTATTAAATTTAGAATTTGCAACAATAACATATTATATAGGAACAAATAAAATAAGTAAACAAAAAGATTTTCTTGTATCTAAAAATTTAGGTTATACAGAAGATGAACTTGGTTATAAAATAATGGATTTGGTCTTAAAAGGTAATAATATACGTACTGCTGGTATTAAATTAGGACTAAAAGGACAACAAGCTCAAAGAAGTTTCTATAGATTTTTAAGAAAAAAGGTTGAAATTAACGACTTCAACTAAATATAAATGAGTTAATTTACCTAAACCATCAGTTCCTTGGGGTACACAGATTAGAGGTTGTTTAAGGGTAGATGAACCAGAAGAGGATTATATTTTATGTGGTTCAGATATCTCTGCATTAGAAGATAGTACTAAACAACATTATATGTACTTCTTTGACCCAGATTATGTAACTGAAATGAGAACACCAGGATTTGACCCTCATATCGATATTGGAGTTTTATCAGGTCTTATTACACCTGATGAAGCAGAGTTTTATAAATGGTACAATAAAAAACAGAAAGAAAATGGCAAGTAAAGGAAAAATTTAAGGTTTAGGAGTAAGTAGGAAAACAATGATAAGTTGTGCATCTATAGCATTAGATAGAAAACCTATAGATGTCTTTGAAGAAAGAGAAGCAAAGATTAAAAGATTTGTAAGAAAATAAGTTAATAATTAAAGTATGAAAACTATTGAAGATATTATATCAAGAGCAAAAGCAGATGTTTCAGATTCTATTTTAGAAGCTTACGATTTAGGTCAAAGAGAAGGAAGTGTAATTACTAAATTTGAACCTGGTGAAGAGGCTTATATGTTTATGTGGAACAAAGTACTTAAAGTTAATATTATGAATATAGATATAAATATTTGTAAAACATATTTAGGTATTAAATCCAATATAAAATATGAAGTAGATTATGGTGACAAAACTCTAAGTCTTAAAAATGTATCTGAAAATAAATTATTTAGAACAAAAGAAGAGTTGTTAAAAACATTATAATAAAAGAAAATGAAAAATCCATTTAGTTTAAAAAATAGAGTATTTCACCATTACTATGGTTGGGGTAAAATTATTGAAATGTTTGGTCATAATATAACAGGTAATGTTTATATTAAAATTCAATGGGAAAACCCCAAAACAGAATACGAAGCAATTCTAAACATTGCTCTTGGTAATGCACTTGAATGCTTATCATTTGAAGAGTATGAAATGCCAGCAATGAATCATAAAAAAGAAATTATAACTTTTACTTTTAACGTAGGAGATGAAGTTTTCTTTGTTTATGAAAATAAAGTAAGAAAAGGTATAATAAACGAAATTAATGAAATATGTAACATTAAAGATAGTGAGAATTTTGTAACACCTATTAAAGAAAGAATAGAAGTTTGTAGTATTTCAATGGTAGATGAAAATAATGTTATTGTTAAAACTATTGAAGTAAATAAAAGTCAAGTATTTAAAATTGATAAAAATGATTGACAATTTTGATTTAATCTATCCTTTATTCTATTTTAATAAAGCAAATCATATGTTTATGCATTTGCAAATTATTAGAAGAAAAAAGGATAATGAAGATACAACTTGTTCTGCTAAATTAGTAGCAACTTATTTAGTTAGAAGTAGAGAACACCTTGAAAAGATTAAAGAAGAAGTCATTATGCTATGTGAAAAACATAAAGCAAGAGCTTATATTAATGTAGCAGGTAAAGATTTTTCTACACTAAATAATGAATTACTATTTGAACTTTCATTAAGTAATAAGTTAAATAATCTTAGTGAAAAAAATCCTTATTCTTTAATTAATTCTTGTGTAGGCAAAATAAAATCAAGAAAGCCAGTATGGATAATTGATATAGATACAAAAGATGAAGTGTATATTAGAAAGGTTGTAAGACATCTTAGACTACACAGTAAAATTGATTATCATATTGAAATCCCTACTAAAAATGGAGTACATCTACTTACAACTACTTTTGATAGGCAAAAGTTTAAAGTGTATTTCCCTGATATAGATGTACATACTAATAATCCTACACTATTATATTTACCAAATTTAAAAGATAATGAACAGTTTTAAATTTAACTCTATATGGAGTAAAATTATATATTCTTTAATAAAGAATTACAAAAAAAAAATGATGAAATTAATATCTATAAAGCAGTAGAAGAAGTTAATGAAACAATAAAAGCTGTAAAAATAGAAGGTAAATGGTACCAACTAGATTTAAAAACTCTTTCTTTTCCTTATTCTACAATACAGAATGCACAACAAGCTCTTGAACTTTCAGGACTATTAAATAATTGTGAAGTTAAAAAGAATATGATTAAAGGGACTATAGAATTATGGGGTGAAGTTGATTTACTAAAATCTACAAACCCTTTAAAATTTAATGGTCAGGAAATAAGTGGAATGTTTTTAAGCTATCTCAAAGAATGTTTTAAAGTAATATTTAATTGTAATTTTAGATTAACTGATATTAAAGATGCTTTAATTCTTTTAAGTAAGAGAAATAAGTATTACCCTGTGCTTGATGATATTGAGACTACTAAGTGGGATAATGTGCCTAGGATTGAGACTTTTTTCATTGACTATTTAGGAGCTAAAGATACTGAAGCTAATAGATACAAAGCTAAACTTTTCTTTGCTACTGCTATTGCTCGTTTAATGGCTTTTAAAACTAAAGAAGAGATTGAAGCTAGTCATAATATGTTAATATTATTAGGTCCTGAAGTAGGTAAAACCACTCTTTTAAGGGACACACTTTTTCTAGATTGTGTTACATCTAATAAATTTAGAAACTTTAATATTAACACTAAAGATAAATTCAGTGCTATAACAACAAATTGGTCTTATTCTGATGATGAGTTAATAGCCTTCAGGAGAACTAACAAGGAGGTATTAAAAAGCTTTTTAAAACAAAATTATGAAAATCTAAAATTTTCTAGTAAACCTAGAACTTGTATTTATACTGGAAGCACTTCTAGTAGAATAGAAATAAGTAAAGAAGAACAAGAGTATATTTTAAAAGTAGATGTAGGTGAAAATAAACCTTCAAAATCTGTTTTTAACTTGTATGAAAAAGATGTACTACAGCTTTGGGCTGAAGTAAAGGTATTATTAGAAAAAGGTTTTAATATTTTTGTTGAACCTGGAACTAAAGAAATGAAACTTTTAAAAGAATAAAATAATGAAACAAAATTTTAGAGTTGGAGATAAAGTATTTGACCCTGTTATGGGATTTTTGGTACTATTATCTCAATAACAGATGAAACAAGTAAACCCAATCAAGAACTAAAGATTTAGAAGAATGGGCAGGTTTTGAACTAATGTCTATAAAAAATCCTTTAATTTAAAAATTTTAAAATGAGAAAGAAGAATACTAAACTTATCAAAAAGGTAAAAGCAAGACTTCAACGAATGAGTAAAGATGCCATTGATAGACTAAAATATTTAAACGAAAATTATGATTAAGATTCAACCACCTAAAAAGGTAAATTATCCAAGAATTAGATTAGGTGAAAACATTTTCAATGAGGGGGTGTATTTAGAACCCCCCTCTTGGGATTGTGATTGGTATTGGGGGTTTGGATATTTAGAAACTAAAAATCAACATTATCATCTATCTAATTTAAGTAAAGTTGAAAATTTAAAAGATGCTTTTAATAATCACTTTAAGAATTTCATTGTTACAGATGAACAGGATAAATGGAAACTTGCAGAACTTATAGAAACTATCTACTCTTTAAGAAAAACAGCAGAAGTTTATTATAGAGGTGGTTCTCATCTAACATTTATTGAAGAAGAATCAAAGATAGTTAAAGATGAAAAACAATATTTTAAATTAAACTATGAGGTAATACCTAAGTTGTTTAAGATGATGTATAATATATTAGAAAAATACCATAATGAGCAATAGAATGGGTGTAGCTCTAACAAAAGAGGTCTGTCTACTTTGTTATAAAGAAGTAGATGGACCTATTGTTATGAATACAGTATTAACAGAAAAGAATGCTAAACAAGTTGAAGAGCTTCAAGGTAAATCAATAGGATATGCAAATGAACCTTGTTCAGAGTGTAAACATAGAATGACACAAGGATTTATTCTACTTGGTATTGATGAAGAAAAGACTGATTTTAATAATTTACCTGGTGGCTTTTTTAGAACAGGACAATATGTAGTACTTAGAAAAGAAAGTAATTTTGTCCAACATTTAAAAGAAACAAGACCAGAAATTTATAAATCTGGTTTTACTTTTATAGACCAAAGAGCATTAGTTAAAATGGGTATTATTGATGAATCAAAATTATTAGATACTGATAATCCACAATAATATGACACAAATTAAATTACAAAATAAAGAAAAGCTTGTTAATTATTTAATAGAAACATTAGATGATTGTGTCAATGCTGGTGAAATTCTTAAAAAGAATTTATTAGAAAAAGGTTATTGTAGTCTTAGAGATTTTGTTTTTAAAGATACTACTATTTTAGAAGATGAAGATATTAGTGTTGAATGGAAGCCTAAAAGATTTGAAGTTGATGAAAGTTACTTAGAATTATTAAGAAATTCTAAAACAGTAGAAGAAGATGATAGAGTACCTTTTATAAAATATAAAAATGGACAACTTATAATTGATTTAGAAGACTTAAATTGCTTAGGTAATGAAGAAGATTATAATGTTTTAAAGACATTAAATAAATTAAGAGATTTATGTTTTAATAATGATTAGTTATGGCATTTAAGAAAATTAAAAATATCAAAGAATTTATCCCAGAAAATGATTGTACATCTTACTATATTCAATGTAAAGAAGTATTAGAAATTATCTGTGAATATGGTGGAGATAATGTTCTTCCTGTAATTCAAGAAAATGCAATACCTATTTTTATTGACGCTAACATTGATGAAAGTCTTTGGGATACTTTATATTTACAAATTGCATTAGCATTAAATATTGTAAGATTTGAGTATAGTAAATATATTAAATCTCTTACTAACAATATTAAATTTGAATAAAATGGGTAAATATTACTACAATAGAATCCTTAAAGGTGTAGAACATATAAAAGAAGTTTTTAATTCTCAAAAAGATTTCAATAATAAAATTCTAATTCTACACCTGCCAAAAGTAAATTGTGGTGGAGTTTATAAGTATCAACTTAATAATGAATTTTATCTAAAAGAAGATTTAGATGTTATAATAAAATTATTAGAAAAAGATTGGACTTATAAATGGAAATTAGAATGTAAAGAAACAGCTTTAAAGTATGATATATCATATAGAAAAGAATTAAGTAAATATATTGCAATTGAATTTTGGTTTTATTTAAGTCTATTCTCTTTTTGTGGTCTTATTGAAGCATTTAGTAGAAGTACTAATTATTTGTATTTAATTGCTCTTATATTTCCTATTTTAGGTTTTATTTATACATATTATCAAAAGAAACAAAATAGAATTATAGACTTTCTAAATTCTTTACCACCTAAATGTTATCATTATAGAAATAATAAATGGATAGAATAATATGAAATTTAAAGAATATTCAAAGATTAAACAATTTAGAAATGTAGTAAAAGAAGTACAATCTAATTCAGATTTTAAAGGTTTAGATGGTAATGGAGAACCAATCTATGAACCAAGTATTAAACCTATACTTTCTTTTAATGGTACTGTAAAATGTCACGGAACTAATGCTCAAATCACTTGGAAACCAGGAGAAGAATTAAGAGCAGGTAAACGTAGTAGTCTATTGGCAACAGACCAGTTAAATGCACATATGGGGTTTAATTCCTATGTAAATCAGCATAAAGGTGAATTTACAAGTTTATTGAAAATATTTCATTCTCTTTTAAAGCTAAAAGAAAATGAACAAATCATTCTTTATGGTGAGTGGATTGGACCTGGTGTACAAAAAAATGTAGCTTTATCAAATTTAGAAACTAAGAAATTTATTATTTTTGATGTTTATAAAATTGATGAAGAGGGTAATAAAAATTACTTAGATGTACTTGATAAATTAAGCACTTCTGTATTACCTAAGGATACTCATCTCATTACAAGTTTTAAGCAATTTAACATAAAGATAGATTTTAATAATCCTGATTTAGCATTACCAGAATTAGAAAAACTAACACTTGAAGTAGAAAAATGTTGCCCTGTGGGTAAATATTTTGGGATTGAAGGTGTAGGTGAAGGTATTGTTTGGAAGTGTGTATGGAATGATAAGGTTCTAAGATTTAAAACAAAAGGTCAAAAACATTCTTCTTCTAAGGTAAAGAAAGTAGTACATATTGACCCAGAGAAGCTTAGTACTATCAATGAAGTGGTAGATTATGTAGTAACTGAAAATAGAGTACTACAAGGTATGCAAGAAGTTAATGCACAAGAAATGAAAGATATTGGACCTTTCTTAAAATGGTTATCTAAGGATATTATTTCAGAAGAATCTGATACATTGACTTCTAACAATTTGCAGTACAGAGATATTGCTAAATATGTTATTGACAAAGCTAAACAAATGTTTATTAGAAACTTAAATAAAATGTAGATATGACATTTGAAGAAATGAAAGCTCTTCCTGAAAAAGAACAGGAGGAGCTTTTTCATAAAATTAAAGAAATAAGAAGTAGTAAAGCAAAACCAGTAAATTTTGGTGGTGTTTATGGAGCAGGTCCTGCTAAATTAGCAGATATGCTTAAAATGTCATTAGAAGATGCTACTAAATTGCATACTACTTACTGGGAACGTAATAAAGCTGTAAAAGATTTCGCTGCTTCTTGTAGGGTTCAAACTATTAATCATAAAGGCAAAAAACAAGATTGGGTATTTAATCCTGTATCTAAATTTTGGCTATGGTTAAAAGATGACAAAGATATTTTCTCTGCTGTAAATCAAAGTACTGGGAGTTATGTATTTGACCTTTGGCTAAAGAAAGTAAGAGCTAAAGGTCTGAAAATCAAGTTACAATACCACGATGAACAGATGTTTCAAGTGTATACAAAACATAAAGAAGCAGCAGAAAGAGTTCTTAGACAAGCAATGGAAGAAGTAAATGAAGAACTGAAATTAAATGTAGAAATTGGAATTTCAGTTGATTTTGGTAAAAGGTATTCAGAAATACATTAATATGACAAAAAAAGATAGAGAATTACTAATAAAAGAAATTCTTCTTGAAGTACCTAATAATCCAAAAGGTAGATTACTTTTAAGTCCGAGATTTGGTAAAACCAAATTAGCTATTGAAATTATAAAAAGAGAGAAACCTAAAAGTATTCTTTGGGTAACACCAGAAGTAAACTTATTTAATGATGTTAAGAAAGAGTTTGCTAAATGGAGTGCTAAAAGATATATAGACAAAATAAGTTTCACTACTTGGGTTTCTTTACCTATGTGTAAAGGTGATTTTGATATAGTAGTATTTGATGAAGAACAATTTGCTACTGAAAATAATTTAAAATCTATCTTTGAAGGTAAAGTAACCTATAAAAGTATCATTAGCCTTACTGGTACACCAACTAAACATTATACTAAATTAGCCCTCTATGAACAGTTAGGTTTAGAGGTTTATTATAAAATGGATATTGAAAAGGCTATAAACTTAGGTATATTAGCTAACTACACTATTAAAGTAATCAATGTTCCATTAGGTACTGAAAAGAACTTCCTTGCTGGTGGTAAAAATAAAAAGTTTTATACTACTGAAAAGAAGAACTATGAGTACATAGACCAAAGAACCAGACAAGCAATAGAATTAAGAACTGCTAATCTTAAATTTGAAATTCTAAACAGATTGAGTTGTATTAAAAATTCTCCATCTAAATATAAAGTTGCTGAATTTCTTATTCAAAATTTAAAAGGTAGAAAATTATTCTTTTGTGCAAGTATAGAACAAGCTAATAAATTATGTAAATATAGATTTCATAGTAAAACAGATGAGAAGGACTTAAAAGCCTTCAAAGAGGGGGAAATTGATACTATTGCACTTGTTAATGCAGGTGGAGTAGGTCATACTTACAAGAAGGTAGATAATTTTGTTATTACTCAAATTGATTCAGATAAAAATGGTTTAAGTACTCAAAAACTTTGTAGAAGTCTTCTTAACCAGGAGGATTATGAAGCACAGATTTGGATTCTTAATTTGAAAGAAACCCAAGATAGTTTGTGGCTTCAAAATTTTCTTAGTAATTTTGACAACTCAAAAGTAGAGTTTATGACTTTTGAAAAGTTAAAAGAAGATTTTAGAAAGGAGGAGATAGGTTTATGGTAAATGAAATCATAGCAGAACTTACAATACCTTTCTTTGATAATTTGAATAATAAAAAATTAAAAAATGAATTAGATGTTGAAGTATTCTGTAATACTAACCAACAAATAGTTAAAAAAGTACCTTCAAAGGTTGTTAAATATTTTATAGATAAATGGAAAGATGCTAAAAATAAATGATAAAATTGTAAAAATCCTTGAAGACCATCATATTGGTGTAGATATAGGATTATCTTTACTATTTGTCCAGTACTTTAATAAAGGTGTTTCACACTTTGCTTCATCAGATGATATACTAAAACTAAATGCTTGTGGTATTTATCGTATTAACCCAGATACAAAGAAAATGGAATGGGTTGTACCATTCATTATTGAAGATGAAATTAAAGGTAGTTTCTCTTGGGTAAGTGATGAATATAGAAAGTTATTTATAGATGTAAATCCAAGTAAAAGAGGAGATAAAAAATCTTGTATTACAAGAATGAAAAAGTTCTTCTCTGAAAACCCTGATGTAAGAAAAGAAGAAGTAATTGAAGCCACTAAAATGTATTTAAAAAATACTGATAGTGATTTCATTAGATTTCCTCATTATTTTATTACTAAAGGTGTAGGTGCTGATAGAACTTCTGATTTATTAGAATGGATTGAACTTTATAGAGAAAGTATAAAAGACACTTCTAATGAAGTAAAAACTGTTACAAATAGTATGCAATAATGTGGTATCAAGAAGTAGAAGGTGATATTATAGATGTAGTTAAAACTAATCCTTTTAACTTAACAGAATTTATAGTAGCACACGGAGTAAATTGCAAAAATGCAATGTTTAGTGGTATAGCTAAACAAATTAAAGAAAACTTTCCAATAGTTGATGAATTAGATAGAGAACTTTCAATTAAAAGTCCTTATAGATTAGGTACAATATCTCATATTGATTTACCTAATATAAAACCTCATAAAGTTACAATGTGTAACCTATATACACAATTTGAAGGTGGTGCTAATTTTAATATTGTTGCTTTTGCCAATAGTTTAAGTATTATGAAATTAGTATTTGAACAAGGTAAGACTTTAATTGTACCTAAAATTGGTTGTGGTATAGGGGGTGGAAATTGGAATGAAGTAAGAGATGTTTTACTTAATAAACTCTATGGATATTTCAAAATTATAGTTATAGATTATAAACCAAAAGAATAAGATTATATTATGGGTAATTTTATAGTTGAGTTCAAAAAAGGTCAAGCTGGTAGTAATAAAGGTCTTTATATGGGACCTGGATTTGAAGCTATATCTAAGGCTATAAATGGTATACAAAGAGGCAGAATATTTGGTATAGGAGCAGCTCCAAAAGTTGGTAAAACTACTGCTGTGGATTATGGCTTTGTTATACACCCATATTTATATGCATTGGAAAATAATATAGATTTAGAAATCATTTATTTTTCATTTGAAATTGATAGAATATCAAAGGAATTTGATTTTGTAGCATTCTTTTTGGCTTATGATTATGGTATTAAAAATGTAAAGTTAGAAGAAGGACAAACAATAACACAATTAGGTGTAAAAAAAGATACAATACCTATTTCAGCAGATTACTTAAGAGGAAGACTTATAGATGATAATGATGAAACTATAAAAGTCAAACCTAAGATAATTGAAAAAATTAAAGAGGTTTATAAAAACAGGATTATTCCTATGTTTGGGGAATATAACAAAGATGGAGTAAAGGTATCTAATGGAGTTATTAATTTCATTGCTGAAAAGGATAATCCAACAGGTATGAAAAAGTTATTACTTGCTCACGCTGAAAAGGAAGGTACTTTACTTAAATCTGAATCTCAATTTAATGAAAGAATTGTAGCTTATAAACCTAATAACCCTGATAAATATACTTTTGTAATTACAGACCATATACGTAAACTTTACCCTGAGAAAGGATTTAGTGTAAAACAAAATATGGATAAATGGTTAGAGTATAGTGTAGAATTAAAGATTTTATGTAATTATACATTCATACATATTGTACATATCAATAGAAATATGGCAGATGTAGAAAGAATGAAATTTAATAAAGATACATTATACCCAACACCAGAAGATGTAAAAGACACTGGTAATTTATCAGAAGATTGTGATTACTTATTTACTATGTTTAATCCTAATGATGATAAATATAAACTTACTAAACATTTTGACATTAGGATTAGAGATGATAAAGGTAACATTTTGTTCCCAAATATGAGAACTTTACATTTAGTTGAAAGTAGACATTGCCTTTTTCCACAACATTTTAGAACTATTATGGAAGGTAACATAAAAAACTTCAAAAGATTTGAAGAATTTTAAGTATTTATAAATAAACAAATTAAATGGCTGGATTATTAGATAACACTAAGAAAAGTGCTAAAAACAAAAATCCAAGAGAAATGGTCATATTCTCTTACCCAAAAGTTGGGAAAACACAACTTATGACTAAACTACCTGGTAATTATCTACTATTAGATTTTGAAGGTGGTGCTGATTTTTATGAACACAATGGAGTATCTATCCCTGATTTGGAAACTTTCAATGCTCTTAGAAAAGAGTTTATTGAAAAGCAACCTCAATATGATTTCATTGTGTTAGATACATTAACTTCATTGTATGCTAAGTTAGCTAACTTTATTGCTGTTACACAGTATAATAAAGAAGAAAAGAAGAACAAGCCTCTTGATTATGATATTACTCTACTACCATTTGGTGTAGGCTATACATATAAAAGAAATGCTGTTCAGAAAATTATTGATTTCTTCAAAAAATACTGTAAGTGTTTAATTTTAACTGGACACGTAGCAGATAAAGCACTTGGTGGTAATGGAGATGAAGCATCAACAAAAGACCTTGATTTGGAAGGTAAGCTAAAGAATATCATATCTTTAAAAACTGATGCTTTGGCTTTACTTTACCGTTCAGGTATCAATGAAAACTCGCTTAGTTTTCAATCCTCTACTGGTTTAATAGGAGGAACTCGTGTACAACACTTAGCAAACAAGAACATTGTAATTTCAGAAATGAATGAAGAAGGTGAACTAATTGCTCATTGGGATAAAGTATTTATTAAATAATCAAATTAAAAATGGAAATGAATCAAACTAAAAATGAACCTGTAAAGGTTATTTACTCAATTCTTAAAGAACAAGTTGAATCTGGAATGAAAAAGAAAGAACTTGCAGAACACTATGGTCTTCCTGTAAGTAATATGACAGAAATTCTTAAAGAATGTGGATTACGTATTAAACCTAAGCGTAAAGCAGGTAAGAAATATGTAATTGAGGGTCTTGAAAAAATTAAGGAGATAGATAATGTTCCAGAAAAACTGAATGGAGAAGAAGCTCCTACACAAGACTTCAAGGAAGAAATACCTGTTGCAAAAGCAGAAGTTAAACAAGCAGTAACTGATGAAGTTCAAGAAGTTGTTGCTAATGAACAACAGAAAGTAAATGAAGTTGAAGAAACACAAGAACAAAAAGAAAACAAAGAAGATGATATTGATGATTGGGGTTGTTAATATCAAAATGAATTAATTAAATATATTTAATAAAATTTTAAAAAGAAAAAGAAAATGGCAAACGAAAATTTGAAAGGTATCTTTGGTACAAAAGCAGAAGACAAGAATCTTGAAGCAAAAGGTGGTGTAAACTTTGGTCTACATACAAATGCAACAATTGAACAGTTTGAATTTGAACAAGGTCAATTTGGACCTCAAATGATTTTCAAGGTAAAGCTTAAATCAGGTTCAGAAACTATGACTTGGATTCCATTGCAACCACATCAAGAAGCTAAGGACCAAGAAGCTGAAATGATGAATATTGTTGCTACTTTGAAACATATCTTGAAGTCAGTAGGTTGTACAGATGAACAATTTGACAAGGCTACTGAACAAGTAAGTTCATATAGTCAAGGTATCAAGGCTCTTATTGCACTTCTTCCAAAAGATTTCAATACAAAGCCAGTTGATGTATTTATTGAATGGCAACAAAAGGCTAGTGAAAAGGCTGGACGCAAATTTACTACACTTCCTAAGAATATGAAGGGTGGTCAATTTATTGTTCCTCACGTAGAACCTGTTGGACAATGGACAGAAAAGCGTGTAGAAGGTGAATACATCAAGTTTGTAGATGATGCTAACAATGAACACCCAATTTCAAAAAGTGCTTCATTTATGATGTCTTTCCGTGCTAAGGAAATTGATGAAAATGCTGAAAAGCCAGTAGGTGGAAGTTCTCCTGCAAGTTCTAAGGAAGCAGCAACAGAAGATACTTGGTAGTATAAGAATTTTCAATTTTAAGAAGTTTATTTAGCTTTAAACATAGTGAGGTAGTTTCATATTTACCTCACTATGTTTATATTTGTATCTATGGGTGTTTATGATGTTAATAATAAAAGTTTAGAGGTAGGTTACATAAGTAAAAATAAAATACTAAAATATGTAACAGAAGAACAAATTTTTGCTCTTGTTTTTGGGTATGAACCAAAAGCAAACACTTATACTACATCACCTTTTAGAGAAGATAACTCTCCAGGTTGCTTTTTTAGTTATGCTACAAGTGGTAAGTTAAAATTCGTTGATTTTAGTGGTAATTTAAAAGTTAAGAATAGAAAACTAATTAGTATAGATTGTTTTGATGCTGTACAAATATATTTCAAGTTTAATAACTTCTATGAATCTTTAAAGTATATCTATGATAGATTGATTAAAGGAAAAGAAAAAGAAATTATAAAACAAGAAAATAGTAAACCAGTAGAGATAAAAGAAAAAGAACCTGTTAGCATTTATATAGATGTTAGACCTTTTAATAAATTTGACCGATTATTTTGGCAGCCTTATGGTATTACAAAAGAAAATCTAATAGAGGACCAAGTATTTGCTCTCGAAGGGTTTTGTATTAAGAATACTAAAAAAGGTGACTTTTATAATAAGTTAGAAGATATAGGATATGCATATACAGACTTTTATAACAATAAAGTTAAAATATATAGACCTTATCAAAGTAAAAATAGTGGTAGAAAATTTACAACTAACTGTGGTTCAAATGATATAGGAGGTTACAAAACATTAAAGAAAGTAGGAGAAAGATTAATAATAGCAAAATCCTACAAAGATTATAGGGTACTTAAAAATTTAGGTTATGATGTAGTATGGTTTCAAAATGAAGGTATGTACCCTGATAATGAATACTTAGAAGATTTGAGTAATAGATTTGATGAATTGATTATCTTTTTTGATAATGATGAACCAGGAATTGAAGCAGCTAAAAAGTTGAAAGACCTTCTGAATTTCTTATTTACTCAAAATGTTAAGATTATTCATTTACCTAAATCACTGTTAAAAAAGAAGGTAAAAGACCCTTCTGATTTCCGTAAAAAATACGGAGAAGATTTATTAATAAAAACTATAAAACAATTGTTAAATGAAATTTGATAATAATTCTTCTGATATACAAATGTCGGGAGATATTAAACAAAATAAAGTATCTATTGACCAAGCAAATACCGATTTTATTGTTACAATACTGTCAAGTAATTTATATTCCTCACCTCTTGAATCATTTTTAAGGGAAACTGTATCTAATGCTTGGGATTCTCACGTAGAAGCAGGGGTAGAAACACCTGTAATTCTATTTTTAGGTTTAGATGTAGTAAGTAACAAGTACTATTGTAGTATTCAAGATTATGGAGTTGGTATCAGTCCAGAAAGATTTGACCAAATTTACAGAAACATTGGTAGTTCTACTAAAAGAGAAACTAATGAACAGATAGGAGGCTTTGGCATTGGAAGATTCTCAGCTTTGGCATATAGTAATACTGTTTATATCAATACTATCTATGATGGTATTAAATATGAATACTTGATGTATAAAGATGGAAATTCTATCTCTATTGACCTATTAGGTACATCAGAAACTGGACAGCATAATGGAACTGAGGTTAAAGTTTTCTTAAATGAACCTGAACATTACAGTGGAAGTTATAAAGAGCTTAACAACTTTATGCAAGCTATTGAAACTCAGTTATGTTATTTTGAAAATCTTTGGTTAGCAACTAATATTGAAAGAATTGAAAATGAAGTTGAAACTTTTAATGAATTAAAAATTAAAAAGTTTGAACATTTTAATGTCAATGATGTTCATTACAATAGTTACAATAAATACTTTTCTTATAGTAGAAAACCAAGAGTTAATCTATTATTAGGAAAAGTTATCTACCCATTAAATTTTGAAATTTTAGGTTATGATAAATATGACTATGAGTTACTTAAATTACCAATTACATTAAAATTTGATATTGGTACTCTACCTGTAACCCCTAACAGAGAAGAAATCATTTATAATACTAAGAGTATTAGTATTATTAAAGATAAATTTGAAAATGCTTTATTAGAGTTAGAAAAGTTATACAAGAAAGAAGATTTCAATAATTTAAATGATTATGTAGAATCTATAATTAAAGGTCAAAAAGTTACAATACCTTTGGGATTAACTCTTATTACTTTTGATTTACCTAAATGTATAAAAAGAGAAATAACTCTCAAAGGTGTTAAATATAATACAGAAGACTTTATAACTATTTATAATTGTTTATTTAAACATCAATATGAAGAGTTTAAAATAGGGCATTATATTACTTCTGAAAGAGGTAATTTTAAAGGTACAAAAACTTCATTAGAAGAAATTAAAAAGAATTTTAAAGATTACTTCATTTGTGATTTTAGTAAATTACCTACTTTATCAAAAAAGTATGTAAGAGAATATTATGAATCTTCTTACACACTACCAATGAAACATTTTAATGCTCTTTCTTTTTATAGAAAGTTTTTAACACAAATAGAAAGAAGTGGAATTAAAAGGACTAAGGAAGTTTTAACTATTACTAAATTACTTTTTACTCAAACTCTAAAAAATCTAAATAAATTAGATAAATTTAGAGGTGATGAAGATGTTCCAGTTGATTTCATTGAAGATTTAAAGAAGCAACAAAAATCTGAAAGAGAAAATAGAAAAACTTCAGTAAGATTAAAAGATAGTGTTACTATTCATAAATTCAGAGAATCTAAAACAAGAACAAATAAGAATAGAGGTATAACAACTGAAAGTACTACTTACGTTTTAGAAGAATTGTTAAATAAATATAAAAAACAAAGAGCTATATACGGAGATTCTACGAATAGAGAAGTTTTAAGTTGGTTATATACTTTTACAAATAGTTTTAGAACAGTTGAAAACAACAAACCTAATTTTGTAATTGTTGCTAAAAATAATTTTAAATATTTTGAAGATAAACATAATTGGACATATATAAAAGATTTTATGAATACTAATGATAAACTTTTTAGGAGAATGGGAACTTCTATTTTCTTAAAAAGACATATACCAAATTTACAAGAGTTAAAAAGAATAGATAATTTAGATAGAATTTTCCCAGAATTTACAAAAGATATTTATACATTAGGAACTTTTGTAGAAAAATATCTACCTACTTTATACTATCAAGATGACTATGAGAAGAAACAATCAGAAGCATTACAAAATGAAATCTATGAGCTTTGTGAAAAGGAGAATAGATTTGATGAAGAAGTTAGAAGTTTATACTTTAAACATAAAAAAATATTTGATATTTCTCCTTTATTTTTAATGTTTAGAAATAATTATGGTGTTAGATTAGATGAAGAAAAAATAAATCTACTAGTAGACTATATTAAAACAAAGAAATTAGCCACTCCAAGTTTAGAAGCTATTAATAGATTAAAAGAAGAAACAATTTTTAATATTAAAAAAGAAGAAAATGAAAGTACTGAAAATTAACAATTTAATTGTTGTAAAATTTGATGATGGAACAGCTTACCAGCAAAATGTTGCTAATGATGAGCTTTATCAACAAATTCTATCTTTGCAAGGAGATGAAGAAGCTATTAAAAGCCTTCTATTTGAAGAATTTGCAGAAAAACAAAAAGAAATTAAAGCCATTAAAGATTTTAGAGAGAACTTGAAACATTCTCAATATATGGTTTTGAAGGGTGATTCTGTTTATATTCCAAGTATTTCAGAACTAAGTGTACCACAAGAACTTTGCACAGAGATTTTAAAAGCAGAAATGGAAGAAGATGAAAATAAACTTACTTCTTATTTAAATTTCTGGACTTTATGTTCACTTAATCCTGACAGTAGAGCAAGAACTAATCTATTTTGGTTTCTAAAAAAATATGGCTTCTTTATTACCTCTTCTGGTTTATTTGTAGCTTACAGAAATGCTGATATTAAGGATAGTAATAACTTTAATACAGACCTTATCAAAGTTATTACTGATACTTACATCAAAGTTAAATTTTCACACAAGAAATCTCCAAAAAATTACTATTTGATTTTTAACAGAGAAACTTCTGAATTTAAAGCTTTTAAGCCAAAAACAGAATTTAAAAGTGATTTAGCAATGGTTCATTTCTTAGAAGATAGAAATGAAGAACTTATCACTCACCCTTATTCACAAGATTTGGTAACATTGGAAGAATTGTATCAATTGATTAACACTTTAGATGCTTCTCCTACTTACACAGACCATCATAGTCATACTTTTGAAATTAAGATTGGAAAACCTGTAACAATGCCAAGAGAAGAAGTAGATTCTGTACAAGAACATACTTGTAGTCAAGGTCTTCATTTGGCAAGTAAAGGTTGGTTAAAGAGTAACTATTATGGTTCAGTAGGACTTAAATGTTTGGTAAATCCACAAAATGTATGTGCAGTACCACCAGAAGATGGTTATGGTAAAATGCGTGTTTGTGAGTATCTTCCAGTAAGTGTTATTGAATATGATGAAGAAGGTAACATTATTGATGAAGATAATGAGTTCTTTAATGACTACATTGAAGAAACTTACACTGATTCATACTTGAAGTTTATTTGCTATGGTGGTGATAAAAATGAAGAAGAAGATAAAGTATTTACTATTGCTATCCCAGAAACACCAGAAGTAAAAAAGGAACAAATTTATGAAAATCTAACAAAGATTCAATTAAAGCTAAAGAATCGTGTAAATTATAACAAGCCTTTTGAAACTGTACATATTAGTGAAGTTCTTCAAGATTATGAATATCAATATGTATTAGATAATACTATTGATGAAGAAGAAGAAGATGAAGATTATTTTGATTAGTAATGGCTGCTAATAAAAGTCGTTCAAAAGGACATAATGCAGAAAGGGAATTTGCTCAAATCTTTCGAGATTTGGGCTATCCCTACTGTAAAACTTCAAGACAAGCTTCAAGACTTTTAGATGATGCTGGTATAGATTTAGCATTTATCCCATTTAACATTCAGATTAAGTGTGGCTATCCTAATCTCAATGAGATGGAAACTATATTATATACCAGGAGAAGAATAGAAGAACTGTTTCCTCCAAATGCACCAGAAAGAACAAGACCTGTTTTTGTAATCCATAAACTTAATGTAGGTAGAGGTAAAAAACGTACAAAGTTTGATACACTTGTTTATATGACATTGGAAGATGCAACAGTTATGATGGATTTTAAAGTCTATGATATTCATAAAATAAAAGAAGGTCAAAAAAGAGGTTGGAGTTTTAGTTCAGAACTAAAAGGTATTGATTATCTTCTCTATAAAAGAAATAAAAAAGATACTAAATTCGTATATGTAACTACTTTCGAAAACTTTAAAAATAAAGTTCAAGAAAAGAATATTCAAGAGTGGCAAAATAAATAAACAATATGATTATAACAACTAATGCAGAAGAAGTAAGGAATTACTATGCTAATCCTGCTATAAGTCAATCTACATTAAAAGAACTAAGTAAGGGTTTTGAATCTTTTATGGAATATAAAAGTAAAAAGAAAAATGAAAGTACACCTACTTATTTTCTTATTGGTTCTGCTATTGACTGCATTTTAACAGGAGAAGAAGGAGATTTTGAAAATCAATATCATATTTCTACAATTACATCTTTACCTTCTGATACAGAACAACAAATTGTAAAATCTGTATTTCAAGAGGTTAATCTATTGTTCCCTGAAAATATGGGAGCATTAGAAGATTACCCTGAAACAATTTTAAAAATTGCAAATGAATTAAGTTGGCAACCTAAATGGAAAGATGAAACTCGTATTAACAAAATTATCACAAATTGTTCTGAGTATTTTGAAGACTTAGTAAAAGCTGGTGATAAATCTGTATTAAGTATTGACCAAGCAACACTTGTTGATACAGTAGTTAAATCTTTGAGAGAATCTCCTGTAACAGGTAAATATTTTAATAGAGAAAAGTACAAGGACCATAAAACAATAGATATTTACTATCAAGTTCCTCTATACTTTAAGTATAATGGATTAGATATGAAAGCTCTATTAGATATGGTAATTGTAAGGAAAGATAGAGAAGGTAAAATTGATATGATTCAACCCGTAGATTTGAAAACAATGTCTGGGTATACAACAGAGTTCTTTTATAACTTTAAAAGGTTGAGGTATGACATTCAATCTGCTTTCTATATACTTGCTATTAAAGAATCTAAGAAATTTGGAGTTATTCTTGATGAAGAAGACATTATTAAACCTTTTATCTTTGTGGTTGAATCTACTACTTCCCCTGGTATACCATTAGAATATGTAGTAGATGAAGAAACACTAACTATTGGTAAAGAAGGTCTTTCTGATAGTTTCTCAAATAATCCTTGGCTTGTAGGATTTGATAATCTTATTGAAGATTACAAATACTATGAAAGTATTAATTGGGAATGTAATAAGTTAGTGAAAGAGAGTAAAGGTAGATTATCGCTAAGTATTATAAAAGGTGCAAGTGTTATCTAATGAAAAAAGAAGATTGGTATAATTTACCAAAAGAAAATTTAACTTATAAACTTTTATATCCTTGTATATTTTATGGTAAGGATATAAATTTTATAACACTCTTACAAAATGTAAATGTGTTAAGTGTAGGGATTCACGATACTTTATTAAATGACCCCTACAAAGCTGGATTTAAAGCTTTATACATTTTATTAGATTGTACTGAAAATAAGTATGTTTATGATTTAATATCTTGGATTAGAAATATGGATTATTATGTTACTGATTATCCAATAGGTGATGTTTCTAATTTTGATAAATTTATGATAGTGATTAAAGTTCCGAAAGAATTTATACAAGCATATGATAAATTTGTTTCAAGTCTTTTTTCAGAAATGTACACTAAACAACAAATTTCATCATTATCTTTTGATAAAGATGTTATTCCAGTATTAGAAGGTAAAATGCAAATACTACCTTACAATGGGTATGAAGAAATCTTTAACTACTTTACATTGAAAAGAAATGTAGTAGATGTTGAAGATATTTTATAATTATTAATTTTAAATGCTAAAAAATTTTATGGTAAACAAGATTAGTGCTAAGGTATTAGCACAGACAATGAACACTGAAAACGGAAATATTCTTACAACTTTTGAAGTAGTATTTCCTCGTATTATTCTTGCAGAAGTTCTAACTCACAGAGCTTTCAGTAGAAATACTTCAAGTTCAAGAGCAATGCCTTTTCAAAAGGTAATTGATATGGTAGAAAATAATCCTTTCATTCCAATGGCTTATCAAAAATGTCATAATGGTATGCAAGGTAATGACTATCTCAAAGATAAAGACGATATTGAAGAAGCAGAACTTACTTGGTTAGGGGCAAGAGATACTGCATTAGAACAGGCTAAACTTTTACACGCAGGTTGTGATGTAACTAAGCAACTATGTAATAGACTTCTTGAACCGTTTATGTGGGTTAAGATGATTATTACATCTGATTTTGATGGACTTTCAAATTTCTTTAATCTGAGATGTCCAGAATATACAGTAAATGATACTGATTTGATATTTAAATGTAAAAGAGATTGTATCAATCACTTGAAAACTATTGGTGCAGAAGAAACACGTGAAAATTTCAATACTTTACAATGGTTACTTTGGAATAAAGGACAAGCTGAAATTCATATTATGGAATTGGCAGAAGCAATGTATGTTGCATTTACAGATGCTGAACCTACGAAGAAAGCATTAGGAGAATGGCACGTTCCTTACTTTGATGAAATCAAACCAGTAGTGGATAAATATGTAAATGAGCAAACAGATTTGGGTAAAGGTGAAGGTCTTTCTTACTATGAACTATATCACAAAGTTAGTGTAGCTCAATGTGCAAGAGTTAGTTTCACTGCCTTTGATGATAATGGAATTGATGTAGAAAAAGACCTTGCTCTGTTTGAAAAGTTGAAGAATAACAGACATCTTTCTCCATTTGAACACGTTAATTATATTACAAGTGTTTCTAAGGACTTCGACTTAATGCGTGAAGGTTTCATTTCAATGAGAGAAGCTTTGTAGTATGAGTTTTAAACCAAGTGTTAGACAACAAAAAATCTTTGATACTTGGGTTAATTCTGATAAAAATATTGTAGTTAATGCTGTGGCAGGGAGTGGTAAAACCTCTACCTTGTTACAGCTACTACAATTATGTAAACATAGAACTCTGTTTTTAGCATTTAATAAATCTATACAAGAAGAAATTCAAGCAAAAATGGATAGTAAAGGTCTTAAACAAGGTAAGGCTATGACTATGCATTCATTAGGTTTGTTAAGTATAAGAGAGAAATATATAAACATTAGAATTAACAAAGGTAAGAATTTTGAACTACTAAAAAGAGTACAAACAGATAATAAGGAAATCTTTGATAAATATTCTTGGAAAGATAGGTTAGCATTAAGTTATCAACTTATGGAATTAAATAATTTATCAAGAATGTTATTGATAGATGATTTACAAGAAATAATAGATAACTCAGAAGATATGGCTAATAATTGTTTTGTTTATACAAAAGACTTAGATAAGTTATGGAAAAGTTTTGTATTCCATAGAAATGAATCTTATATAAGCAGAATGATTGTCATTGATTTCATTGATATGCTATACTTACCTGTAATACAAAAACTAACTATACCAGTTTATCCTACATATCTTTTTGTAGATGAAGCTCAGGATTTAGGTTTATTGCATCATAAGTTAATTGAAAACTTTATCAATCAGGGTACTATTAAGAAATGGGTTGCAGTAGGTGACCCTAATCAATCTATATATCTATTTGGAGGTGCATACTCAAAATCTTTTGAAATGTTTATTAAGAAAGATAATGTAGTAGAGTTGCCTTTAGATATTTGTTATAGATGTAGTTCTAAAATTATAGATGAAGCAAATGAAGTTTATCCTATAATGACTTGTGGTGTAGATTCAATAGGTGAAGTTTGGGAACATTCAATAGATAAAGATTCACCAGGTCAATTGGATTTTACTCTAAGAAAAATAGAACCAAATGCAATGGTTATTTGTAGAAATACAAAACCTTTAGTAACCTTGTGTTTCAAACTTATGAACTTAAAAAAGCATTGCTATTTATTAGGTGATGATATTATTAAATCTATTGAAAGATTTTTGAAACCTTATATAAAATACGATTTAAGATATACAATGGCTCTTTTAAATAAAGAGAAAGAAGAATTAGAAGAAGATACAACAGAAGAAGGAAGCGTAAAACTTGCTACCTTTGAAAATAACTATGGGATTGTGGTAGAATCTTGTAGAAATATAAAAGGAGTTAGTACAGTTGAAGAACTTTTAGAATCTTTTAAAAGACTTTTTAATTCTACTCATCAAGATAGTATTTGTTTATGTACAGTTCATAAATCAAAAGGTTTAGAAGCAGATGTAGTATATTTCTTAAATAAAGAATTAATACCAAGTAAATTTGCAACCACAGAAGAGCAAAAAGCACAAGAAAAGAATTTATTATATGTAGGCATAACAAGAGCCAAAAAGAAGTTAGTTTATTTGAGCATATAGTAAATTATTACTATCTTGCGAAAAAAATAAAGTATGGAAAAGAAATTAGAAGATATTCTATATGACTTAGAAGATTATAAGATTTGCTATTGTTGCAAGTCTTATAATCTTTTTGATAATGATACTTGTCATAATTGTCAAGGAAGTGATTTCATAGAAAATTTAGAAGATATGGAAAAACGTATCAATGGTGAATATGAAAAGTATGAAAGAAGTGGTTATAATGAATATGAAATAAACAAAATTAAAATTAAAGTATGTTAATAGGGATTTGTGGCAAAAAACAAGCTGGTAAAAATACAGTTTGTAAAATGCTTAAATTTTTTAGTTCAACTATATACCCTAAAAGTTTTGAAAAATACCAACAATGTTACTTTGATACAGATAGAATAGGTCATAGAAAAAGTAATTTCTCTAAATTTGTATATTGTAAATCACCTGTGCAAAAATCTTTTGCAAAACCTATTAAAGAAATGGTAGTAAGTTTAACAGGTTGTAGTATACAAAATTTAGAAATAGAAAGCTTTAAGAATAGTAATTTACCTTCTTATTTTAATCAAGGTCCCCCACAAGTTAAAACTTATAGACAATTAATGCAATTTATAGGTACTGATTTATTTCAGCCTGTTTTTGGAGCATTATTTTGGGTGAACAAGGTATTTCAAAATTATAAACCAGGAGAAGATAATTGGATTATCACAGATGTCAGATTTGAACACGAAGCTCACACTATTTTAGATAAAGGTGGATTGCTCTTACAAGTCTTTAAAGATGATGATAATACAGATAGTCATATTTCAGAAAATGTAGATTTAAGCGTCTTTAATCCTCTACTGGTTGATAATACAGGAGAACTAAAAGATTTATTTGAAGAAGTAAGAAATATTTATAGAGGTATAAATGGAAAAGACTAATTATACTATTTTTAAAGTATGTTATAAACCAAACATTACTGCATCTTTTAAATACTTTATATTAAGTAGTTTAAGTCCAGAAGGAGAACAGTTCAATATGGATTTTATTCAAGATAAAATAGAAGAAAATGATTACAAGTTAAGTAAACAAGATGAAAAAGTTTGGAAAGACTTATTAGAGTTAAAAGTTGATTATATAGAATTATGACATCAAAAGAAAAAGCATTATTGCACGGAGTTCTTCAATCTCTTAACAGAATATATATAGAGATTGTCAAGATTATTTAGAACCTAATGGTTATATTATGCAAGATTTTAAAGAAGCAAAAGAAAGATTAAGTTATATTATTAATAATAAAAAGAAAAATTAAATGAAAGCAATTGGTGAATTTGTTTTACTTAAAAAAGTTGGAACTCTAAAAAAGAGTAAAATCATTACAGGTGGTAAAAAGGAAGATAGTTTTGAGTTTACTACTGAAATTATTGGAATGGGTGATTGTGCAAAGGAAAAAGCAGAAACAGTTGGTCTTAAATTTGGAGATGAACCTGTACTTTCAGAGTTTGCTGCAATTCAAGCAACAGAAATTGTTGAAGAACTTTCCGATAAAATTATCGCTGAACTTATTGTTCATATTAGTGATATTGTAGGAGTAAAGTAATAAATTAAAAAATTTTTATTACCTTTGTAACGGTATTTAACAATTAAGAATTGTAAGGTTTTTAGTAAGGTTGGGGAATTTGGGAAAATTTCCCAATTTTTATTAGAAATATTTGCAAATAGCGAAAATTGTTATATCTTTGCAATGAGAGGGAACTAATCTTATAAGATTATTCGTACATTATAATTTAGTTAAACTCTAACAAACCACATTGAGGTTAGTTCCCTTTCTGAATGCTGCTATCGTCTAATGGTTAGGACTTCAGGTTTTCAACCTGGCAATAGGGGTTCAATTCCCAATAGGACCGCAATAAGAGTGTATAAGAAAGTTGATTTATAAGTTTGTAGGTTTAAGGTAAGTTTTATGTTTTTTCATATTAAGTGTTGAACTTATACACTCTTATATTGGAGATTAGCTCAGTGGTAGAGCAAAGGACTGTTAATCCTTGGGTCACAGGTTCAAGTCCTGTATCTCCAGCTATATTGCGAGATGGAGTAAAGGTAAACTCGTTGGTTTCATAAGCCAAAGATTTCAGTTCAAGTCTGAATCTCGCAACTACATTGTTCAGTGGTGTAATGGTAGCACAAAGGTTTTTGGAGCCTTTGGTTGAGGTTCAAATCCTTGCTGAACAACTTATGGGGTTTCTGTGATGATGGTGGAATCACGCTGGACTGTAAATCCAGTACATAAGATACATAATGGGTTCGAATCCCTTAAACCCCACAATAGAGAGTTGGCTGAATTGGTTAAAGCACTTCCCTGCTAAGGAAGAGGTCATTGTAAAAGGTGATTTGTGGGTTCAAGTCCCACACTCTCTGCTTATTTTAGTTCCTTAGCTCAACTGGATAGAGCATCAGCCTTCTAAGCTGAGGGTTATGAGTTCAAATCTCATAGGAACTACTAATAAAAGATTAAAAGAGGAAGTAAGGGTAACATCTTATATGAGGGAATTACTTAGGGTTGTGTAGTTGTAGCATACTTTTAATCTTTTATTATACACCAATGTTGGAATGGTAGACAAGAAGCACTTAAAATGCTTTCTCTATTATAGGGGTGAGGGTTCAAGTCCCTCTTGGTGTACTTAAAACGCTGTGTTAGTTCAGTTGGTAGAACATCTGTTTTGTAATCAGTAGGTCACGGGTTCAAGTCCTGTACACAGCTCAATAGACCTCCCAAGCCTCTTAAAACAATGCTCAAATTGGAAGGTATTTTTATAAGGTCCTTTAGCTCAGTTGGTTAGAGCAACTAACTCATAATTAGAAGGTTATAGGTTCAAGTCCTATAAGGACCACATAAAAATGTCCAAGGGGTCACAGTGGTGAGTGGCATTGGTCTGCAAAACCAGTTATAGTGGGTTCAACTCCCACCTTGGATTCAAAATTAAATACATTTATAATTAAAAACATTACAATATGAAAAAAGAAAAAATACCAAATCCAGGTTCCAAAGAAGCAATGGAACTTGGTTGTAGATGTCCTGTATTAGATAACAATTATGGAAAAGGTTCTAACTTTGGACCTAACACATTCTACATCAATGAAACTTGTCCTTTACATAGTTCTAAAAATCTAAAAAGTAAACCAGTAGAAGAAAAATCAACTGCTTTAACCCCAACAGACTTTAAAGGTAAAACTATAAAAGAGATAGTTAATTATCTAAATTCTCAAAAAATTATTCAAACAGATTATATTGATAGTTCAACTTTATCAGCAGGTTGGGAATTTGGGGTAGTAGGTCATAACTCTGATTATGATGATGAAAACAAAGATTATATGACTACTCTTTATATCTGTGAAATTTTTGATGATATAAAGATTGGAGTTATTGCTATTTGTTGTATCTTTGATGATACTACTGTTTTTGAAGATTATGAATTTGAACTTCAATTTGTAGAATTAAAAGAGATAGTTACATATGGAATCAAAGAATAACGAATCTATTTGGTCATTTTTTAAACTTTGGATAAAAGATGTTTTGCATAGATGTCATTGGGTAGTAGTAAAAGAAGTTAAAGACTTTTCAAGTGAAAAAGATAAACTACCAGTTTATACAAAATATATTTTAAGGTGTAAAGAATGTGGTAAAATAACACATTATATAGATAATAAAAATTATAGATAACAAAATGAGTATACTACTATTATGTCTTCTTTCTGTACTGGTTTATAAGATTTTAAGTGAGAAAGATTAATGAAATTAATATGTTTAACAATAGGTCTGTACATAATTTATAAAATTATTACTTGTGCAGATAAGTACATAGATAAAGATGATTTATAGGAGTTTCTAATCCCTATCAAAGTGGAGTACTACACTAATTAGAATATCAGAGGAAGAATCCTGACAGTCCAGGTTAGGTCTTTAACTTTTAGTTAATGTAATACAGTCTCCTAACTTGGACTATAAAAGATTAAAAATATTATAATTATGAGATTAGTTAGATACAAAAATTTAATAGAATGCATAAAATACCCCACTTCCAGTTTAATATTTAACAGTTTAAATTTAACTTACTTGGAATTTATACAGGCAATGTTTCCACAAAAAATAAACGATTATGTTTATGCAAGAAAAATAGAAACTAATGTACATACTGTATACGATAAACTCATCATTATGCCAGGTATACCAAATATAAGAGATATACATTTTGTAACTTTGGATTATGAAGAAAGAGAAGAAAAAAGAGCATTGGAGTTTTTAAGTAAACGAAATATGATATTCTTTAATAGTTATAAAATTAAAGTTAAAGAACCTGAAACAATAAAACTTTTACACCCAGAAGATATTGAATACTATGATAAAAATACAGATTTTACTAGGTTTGAATTAGCTTCTGAATTATACCCTACAAGATTTACTTTAAAACTAAAAAGAAGTATTTTTAAAGGTAAAGATTTTACTGAAAAAGAAATAGTTTTTCATTCTTCTTGTAAGGAATTAAACATAAAGAAATTACTTGAAATACCTGAAATTAGAATATCTTATAATTATTTTTATGAACAATTACCTAATTTTTATTTGAAATGAAAACTATACAACATTTATTAAGAAATCCACCTACAACTAAAACTACAATGGCTGTATATGAACTTTTAAGTTTATTTCACAACCCTTCTTATAATTGTATGGTACAAAAGGATTCAGCTACATTTTCAAATTGGATAGATATAGATAGAGATAATAGAATACAAGAATGGTTAGAGATAAAAGGTAATTCTAAACATAATTTTCTTGAAGATATAACTTTAAAATATACAACTGAATTTCATTCAAGACAAAGTCAATTCTATAAAGAGCTTTTGAAAGTTCCTTATAATATAGAATTGAAAGGCTTATTAAAAGTAGAAAGAAAAGTTTATATGCATTGTAAATCAATTATTTCTGGTTATGGTACAGAAGATAGTTATGAAGAAAATAGCTACAATTGTACTTTATTAGATTTACTACCTTCAAAAGCACTTTTATTTTCTGTTATTAATCCAGAGTACATTTTGTATAAAATGAAATTAAAATCAGAATCTGAGGATATAGATGAAAGTAAATATGAAGTTTATAGAAATGCAAAAGATTGGAGTTATATTATTGATTTTGATTATTTATTAAAAGAGTTTAAAATGCAAAAAATAGATATAACTGAATTAGATTTATTGCATAATAAAAAAGAAGCAGATAAAAGATTAAATACATTATTAACATTTAAACATTATTAAAAATGAAAAGATTATTTAGAGTAATTAAAAGTTGGTTCAACAAAACTGTTGATGAATTAGAAGACCCAATCCTTATGGCAGAACAAAGTATTCGAGAATTGAAAAACAATTTACAAAGTTGCTATGACGGTCTTGCACAGGTAAAGGCTCAGAAGCTAATTGCAGTACGAGAAAAAGATGAAGCCAAAGAAGAATCAGAGGGTTACCTAAAACAAGCAAGTTGGATAAAGAACAAGTCAGGAAAGCCAGAAGAAGAAAAGGAACTGGCAGTTAAGGAAGCTCTTAAATTAAAGATTGAAGCTGATTCACGAATTAAAGCTTCTGATACAAATATTGCTTTCTTTGAAAAACTTGAAAAGGACATCAATACTAAAATTTCAAAGTTAAAGAAAACTATCTCTGATTTTGAAAGAGAACTCACAACTTTGAAGATTAAGGATAAGATGAATAAGGTAAGTTCTAATGTTAGACTTTCTACATCTTCTCTTAATTATGAAAGTTCTATTAGTACTTTGAAAAGAATGAAAGAAAAGATTGATGAAGAGTATGCAATTGAAGATGCTCATCTTGAAGTAGAAAAAGAACATTCAGATATGGATTTGTCAGAGTTCAAAGAGGAAGAAGAATTAGAAAGATTGTATAACCAGTTGTAATAATTTAGTGTTTCCACATTTATTTAGTATATTTGTAAGAACATAATTTTTATAGTATGAGTAAGATTTTTGAAAAAAGAGTAGAATATAAACCTTTTGAATACCCCCAAATAATGGATTTTGTTAAAATTATTAACAAGACATTTTGGGTTCACGAGGAATTAAATTTTGATGCAGATATTCAAGATTATAAAGCAGAATTAACAGAAACAGAAAGAAGTATAATCGAAAGGGCATTGTTATCCATTGCTCAATTAGAAGTTAATGTAGGGTCTTTTTGGAATCATTTATATAATATTTTACCTAAGCCAGAATTTAATGTTTTGGGAAGTACAATAGCAGAAAATGAAGCAAGACACGCAGAAGCTTATTCAAGACTACTTGAAGTTTTAGGTTTAAATCATTTATTTGAACAAGTAAGAACAGAGAAAAGACTAAACACTAAAATCTCAGATGTAGATGAAGTAACTTTTGGAGAATCTAAAAATAAGAAGGAAGATTTTCTTAAAGTGTTCTTTATTACCCTACTGGTTGAGAATTTAACCTTATTTAGTCAATTTAGCAATATCTTATCTTTTACAAGATTTAAAGGTATTATGAAAAATGTTGCTAATGTTGTTCAATGGACTGCACAAGATGAGAATGTACATATTGCTGCTGGTGTAGAAATTGTTAAACTTATGAAGAGTGAGGGATTAAAGTTACCTCACCAAGATGTTTTTAAACCAGTAGTAGAAAAGTATATCCAAAAAGAATGTGAGTTCTTAGATTGGATATATGAAAATGGTGAAAATCCGTATTTTAGTAGAAAAGATTTAGAAGTTCTATTAAGATATAGAGTAGATGATGTTCTTGTTAGGGTAGGAGAAAAACCTATATACAATGTAGATAAAGAATATAATATGCAATGGTTTGATGAAGAAATTTATTCAGATACTATGGACGATTTCTTTGCTAAAAGACCTGTTGATTATACAAAGAATGATAAACCCATAACAGGAGAAGATTTATTTTAATGGAACAAAAAAGTGAAAGGTACTGGTGGTACAATGATGAAAGTAAAACAATGCTTAACAGAGGTTATCTGTTAAAAGGTGAAACAGTAGAAGATGCAGTAAATAGAATAGTAAATGCAGCCTCTAAATACTTAGTAGGTTTAAATATCAAAAATGAGCTAAAAGAAGCAATTGAAAGAGGTTGGATTTCTTTGGCTTCACCTATTTGGGCAAATATGGGAACTGATAGAGGTTTACCTATTAGTTGTTTTGGTGTATCTATTTCAGATAATATGGAAAGTATTACTTCAAAATTAGGTGAAGTAATGATTCAAACAAAGTATGGAGGGGGTACTTCTGCATATTTTGGTAAACTTAGAAATAGAGGTGCTGAAATTAAAAATAATGGTAAATCTAATGGACCTGTAAGTTTTATGAAACTCTTTGACACTTCTATGTTAGTAGTATCTCAAGGTGGAACAAGAAAAGGTGCTTTTGCATCATATCTTGATATAGACCACCCAGATGTTGAAGAATTTTTGCAAATTAAAGATATTGGTAATGACTTACAAAATATCTTCTATGGAGTTTGTATCACTGATGAATGGTTTCAATCTATGATTGAAGGTGATAAGCTTAAAAGAGATATTTGGGCAAAAGTTCTTAGAAGCAGACAGGAAAAAGGTTTACCTTATATTTTCTTTACTGACAATGTAAATAACAATAAACCACAAGTCTATAAAGATAAGAATTTACAAATAACACATTCAAATTTATGCAGTGAAATTGCTTTACACGATAATGAAAATGAAAGTTTTGTTTGCTGTTTAAGTTCTTTAAACTTAGAGTTATATGATGAATGGAAAAATACCAACACAATAGAAGTTTTAACATACTTTTTAGATGCAGTATTATCTGAATTTATCTTAAAGACTACTAATAAACCTATGTTTGAACAAGCAAGAAATTTTGCAATGAAACAAAGAGCTATTGGTATTGGCGTTTTAGGTTATCATTCTTATTTACAGAAAAATAATATACCTTTTGAAAGCTGGGACGCTCAAAATGTAAACAGAATTATGTTTAGAAACATAGACCAAAAGTCACATAAAGCTTCTAAGTATTTAGCTGAATTATATGGTGAACCTGAATTAATGAAAGGTTATGGACTTAGAAATGTAACTACAATGAGTATAGCTCCTACAACAAGTAGTTCTTCTATTTTAGGTCAAACATCACCTGGTATTGAACCTTTTAGTAGTAATTACTATAAAGTAGGTTTGGCAAAAGGTAATTTCATCAGAAAGAATAAATACTTAGAAAAATTACTTGAAAGTAAAGGTGAAAATCAACCACAAGTTTGGGAAAGTATAATGAAAAATGCTGGGTCAGTTCAGCATTTAGATTTCTTAACACAAGAGGAAAAAAATATCTTTAAGACTTTCAGTGAAATTAGTCAAAAGGAAATTATTCTACAAGCTGCTATAAGACAAAAATTTATAGACCAAGCTCAATCATTAAATTTGAATATCCCACCAGAATTACCAGCAAAAGAAGTAAATAAACTTTTAATCTTTGCTTGGCAGAATGGTATTAAAACTCTTTATTATCAAAGAAGTCAAAGTGTAAGCAAGGAGTTTATGAAAAATATAGTAACGTGTAAAAGTTGTGAAGGATAATGACAGTAAAAGAATTAAAAAAAGTTTTAGAAGAAGCATCAGAAGATGCTGAAATTTTTATCTCATCTGATACAAATTATGATGTAGAAACAGGTCTTTCTGATTCTATCTTACATATAGAAGGTATAGGAGAAATTGTTGGATTTAGAGAAAAATTATAGTATGAACATTTTAAAAAGTGAAGAAGAAGAAGTTTAACATGGTAAAATTTAAAATTTTAGAAGGTGCAGAACTACCTAAGTATGCTACTGATGGCTCAGCAGGATTAGATGTAAAAGTTCATAGTTTCAAAAAATTTTACAATGAAAAGAATGAAGAATTAGAAGAAAAAGCTTTTCCTATTGTAGTAATTAAAGGTGAAAGACATCTTATGTTAGGTCCTAATTGCAGAGCTTTAATTGGAACTGGATTAGTACTTGCTGATATGGATAAAAACCTTGAAATTCAAGTAAGAGGAAGAAGTGGTAACAATCTTAAAAGAGGTTTCTCAGTTCTTCTTGGTACAGTAGATAGTGATTATAGAGGTGAGATTGGTGTTATCATTCAGAATAACTCTCAGCAATATATTGCTATTGAACCAGGAGAAAGAATAGCACAGCTTGTAGTGAATGAAATAGCTCATATTAACTTTGTACAGGTTGAAGAACTTTCAAAAAGTGAAAGAGGAACAGGTGGTTTTGGTAGTACTGGAAAATAAAAAGTTATGTTAGATTTAAGTAGAAGTTTAAATGTTGCTGAATCAACTGAAATTGGATTTGGTTCAGAATCAAGAAAACAATTACGTACTGGTATTGATACTTTGGCTAATGCTGTTAAAGTAACTCTTGGACCAAAAGGTAGAAACGTAGTTATTGACAAAGGAGATGGAAGACCTCCTCATATTACAAAAGATGGTGTAACAGTTGCAAATGCTATTAACTTAAAAGATAAGTCTTGTAACTTAGGTGTAAGCCTTATTAAAGAAGTAGCAGGTAAAACCAATAAAGATGTTGGTGATGGACCTCAACCTCTCTGGTGTAAAGTTTTAACTCCTACAGGTTTTGTAGAGCTAAAAGATTTACAAGTAGGAGATACAATTTGTGGTACATATGGAACACATCAAAGAGTTACAGGAATCTTTAAAAAAGGTATAAAAGATGTTTATAAAGTAACCTTACAAGATGGAAGAGAAACATTTTGTACTTTAAACCATTTATGGACTGTTTATAATTACTACGGTAAAAAATTAACGCTTACCTTAAAAGACTTGTTAGAAAAAGGTATTACAAAAGATTGTAAAAATTTTAAAAGAAGTAATTTCTATATTCCAACAACTATTGCAAGTCTTAGAAATTATAAAATACTTACTTTAGACCCTTACTTATTAGGTGTTCTTATAGGTGATGGATATTTACCTAAAAATAAAACAAGAAATTATATTGAAATATCTTTAGGTAAAAATAAAGAACATATAATAAATAAGATAAAACTACCTGATGGTGATAGTTTATCTGTAAAATGGATAGAAGAAAAGAACAGTTTTCTTTTAAGGATAAAAGGTAACAAAACAAAAAAAATTATAAGAGATTTAGGTTTAGAAGGTAAAGAAAGCACTAATAAATTTATACCTAAAGATTATCTCTTTTCAAGTATAGAAAATAGAAATAGTCTTCTACAAGGTTTAATAGATACTGATGGTCATATAAACAAAAGAAATTTATTTGAATACAGTACAACAAGTTTAAATCTACAAAAGGATTTTCTATTTTTGTGCAGAAGTTTAGATATACCTACTTATAATTATAAATTGAACAAAAATAAAAAAACTTCATACTCAGATAAACCTTTATATAGGATTAATGAATTAAAAGGTAGAAAATATGGTTGTGCTATAAAAGAAGTTAAAAAGTATTCAACAGAACCTGTTATGTGTATAAAAGTTTCAAATGAAGATTCTTTGTATATAACAGATGATTTTATTTTAACTCACAATACTACAACTGCAACTGTACTTACACAAGCTTTTATCAATGAAGGTTTAAAGTATGTAGAAGCTGGTGCTAATCCATTAGATTTAAAGAATGGTATTGATGTTGGTGTAAAATATGCTCTTGAATATATTGAAAATGAAGCAATTACAACTGATAACCTTTCCATAAAAGATATTGCTACTGTTTCAGCTAATAATGATACAGTTATTGGTTCTATGATTTATGATACCATTACAAAAATTGGTAAACAAGGTGTAATTACTTTAGAGGAATCTCGTAGCACTGAAACAAGTATTGATGTTGTACAAGGTATTAGTTTTGATAGAGGTTATATTTCACCTTACTTTACTAACAAACCTAATTTAGTTGAATTAGATAATCCCTTTATTCTAATTTCTAATGAAAAGCTTAATTCTTTAAAAGAACTTATTCCAATCTTAGAAGCAGTTGCAGAACAAGATAGGTCTTTACTTATTATTGCAGATGATATTGAAGGAGAAGTATTAAATGCTTTAATTATTAATAAACTTAAAGCTAAGTTCAAAGTTTGTGCTGTAAAAGCACCAGGTTTTGGAGATAGAAGAAAAGACCTATTAATTGATATTGCTGTTGCTACTGGTGGTTCTGTATTTGATAGAACACTTGGAACAAGACTTGAAGATTTTACCCTTGATATGTTAGGTAATTCTAATAAAATCAAGGTAACAAGAGATGAAACTATTATTGTAGAAGGTAATGCAAACAAAGATATTTTAGCTCAAAGAATTTCTGATTTAGAAGAACTAAAATCTAAGGAAACAGAAAACTACAATATAGAAAAACTTCAAGAAAGAATTGCTAAACTCACTGGTGGTATTGCTGTATTTTATGTAGGTGCTGATAGTGAAGTTGAAATGCTTGAAAAGAAAGATAGAATTGAAGATGCACTTAATGCTGTAAAGGCTGCAATTGCAGAAGGTGTTGTACCAGGAGGTGGAACCACTTATCTAAATGCTATTTCATACCTAATCTTTAAGGAAAAAAAACACGTATTTGGTGGTGATGAAAGACTTGGATATGACATTGTTAAAAAAGTATTGAAAACTCCACTAATGCAAATTACAGAAAATTGTGGTTTGTCAGGTGAAGTAATTATTCAAGACATAAGAAGAAAAGCAAAAAAAGAAAGGTATATAGGTTATGATGCAAAGAACAATCTTATTGTAAATATGGTTGAAAAAGGTATTGTAGACCCTGCAAAAGTAACTAAAACTGCCTTAAAGAATGCTGCTTCTATTGCTGGTATAACTTTAACAACTGAATGTGTTATAGTCAATAAACAAAAAGAAGATTAACAATAAGTGGGGGTGTAAAAGCCCTCACTTTTATTTTTATTTAATATGAAAACAATAAAAACAATACTTATAATAGCATTTAGTACAATAACCTGTATTTTTGTGTTAAAGTATCACGAATCTTATAAAGTAAACCAGGAGGTGAATAAAGCATACGTAGCTCTTTGTGATTCCCTTGATTTTTACAGAGATAAGAGTGGTACTTTGGAAGTAAAAACATCTGTTATAGAATCTACTAATACAGAACTTCTTGATAAGATAAAAAGTAAAGATGAACAAGTAAAAAAGCTAAGAGAAGAAGTTGGTAGGTTATCTAAATACATAAGAAAAGGTGGTAGTATTTCTACTATAAAAGCAACAGTTAGAATTGATACTGTATTTAAGACAATTTATATAGATAGCACTAAGGTGTATAACAATAAATTTGAAGACAAGTGGGTACAACTTTATACCTCTCCTGGTTTATGCACAGACTTTTCTTTAAAGGTCAATTTGAATCCTACATTAGTTGTAGGTTATGAATCTTATGGATTTTTGAATATGAAAAAGAAACCTTTTTCTATGGTTAAATTTGAAAATCCGTATGTAAATGTAGAAGCTTTTAAAACTTATAAAGTAGTTCTACCAAGACCTAAAAGATTTGGAATAGGTATTCATTTAGGATATGATTTAATACAAAAAAGTCCTACTTTATCAGTAGGAATTAATTATAATTTATTAGAGTTTTAGTGAGGGATTTCCCTCACTTTTACTTTTTTATTTTCTCTAACTTTTTCTTAATCTTATCAACAGTTTCTTGATAAGATTTCTTTTTATTATGTGATATACTTTTATTTCTACTTATTCTTTTTTCAAGTTTTTCTAATCTTTTTTCTATTTGTTCTTCTGAAAAATTTTGCTTTTCTAACCTTGCTCTTTGTTTTTCAAGGTAAGCCTCTTTATATTCTTTTCTTAATCTTTTATATTCTTTCTTAGCTTTTTGTTCATCAGTTTTTAAATAATCATCATACCAATCATTTTTACTCCATTCATTACCTTCAAAACCTGGAAATTCACCTTTTGTAACTGCTTTATTAACAGTATTAGGAATTGGTAAAGGTAGCATCTTACCTATATGATAACCTAATTTAGCTCTATCTACTTCATTACCTTGAATGAACTTATTAACATCATTTAAGACCTTAGCTGTATCTTCTAAAAGTGATAAAGCAGCCATTCTATTAAGTTCATCTTTCAATGTATAAATAGTACCAAATTGGGACCAACCTGTAAGTAGGTTACCAACTCTATTATCTATCATATTCCAAAATTGAACTTTTAAACTGTCTTCATCATCTTCATCATCTGGTCCAAAAGCTAAGTGTGCAAGTATCATAGTTTGTAGAGTAAATAAGATAGTAGCTATACCTTGTGCTGTACCTTTTATAGCTTCCATTTCATCTTTTGTTAAAGCCTTATTTTCTTCTACTGTATCTAATAACTTACCTAAATTAGTATCTCCTAAACCTATCTTTATACCCATAAATTTCATAGGCATATCAACAGTTTGTAAGAGTATTTGTTTAATGAAATCTAAACCTATCTTAGCTTCTTCTGCTAATGTTTTAGACTTTTCATTTATATCTAAGTTTTTACGTAAGAAAAATCTTGAACCAGCCATTACAGCACCAGTACCTAATAAAGTAATAACATTAAAAGGTCCAAGAGCAGGGTTAAGAGCTAATAAACTGAATGTAGTTAAACCAGTAGCACTAAGACTATTTAATAGACCTGAGTATCTACCTATTCTGTTACCACCTATTTTACCTTGTATAATATCTGTTTTTCTTGAAGCAAATCTCTGACTGAAATAAGAAGGTATATATCTTCTAAACATCATTGCTGTACTACCAAGAATACTGTCAAATATAGGAAGATAATCATTTTTATCGTAGTTACCTTGTCTTTCAGATATAGCATTTTTCATTGCCATATAAGCTGTAAAGAAACTATTTTGTTCTTTGTGTTCATCATTGAGAGTAAAATTCTTCCAACCCATATTTTCTTCTATCTTAAATTCTTCTTTTAACTTTAAAGTTCCAGGTTCATAACATATGAACTGTTTACCATCAAAGAATTTAAAGACCTCACCTTTATTATTTTTTATCTGTATATCAGCTAACATTGCAAGTATTGCTTCACCTTGAATTTTGAACTCAGGATTATCAACTGCAAACTGCATAAGATTTAACTTTTCAGATAATTGATTAAATCTTGATTCTTTATCATTTCTGGCAAGTACATTTTTTCTATCTTGAATAATATCTAAGGATTGAAGCAATTGAATAAAAGTATCCATTTGTAACTTATGTTGTTTACCTCTTAATGATATTTTACCATCACTAATTTTATGTGTATTCGCCAACATCATAAAGTTAGTTGCTAATCTTAGATTACCTCTTGTCCAAAAAGTTCCAGCATTATCAGCAATTATATTAGAAAACTTACCTTCAATTAAGTTAAATGCACCAGATATAAAATTAAGCATTAAAGATTTCTTTGCTACTATACCCATCATACCTTTTAAAGCACTGGCAAAAGAAAAAGAGAATCCAAGTTTACCTATTTCAGTTTCAATATGAGTATTAAGTAGTTCATCAAAATCTTCTTTTGAAAGAGTTATTTCTTTACCCTCAGATTTCATTGTATAAGTACCTTTTTGAGCTGTTACAACTATACCATCTGGGGTATTAAAAGAATAATACTCTATATCTTCTGATTTTTCTTTTAAACCTTCAAGAAGTTTTTTGTATTCTTTATCAGAATGAAGCAGAAACTTTGTAGTTGATAAACTACTTAACATTTTGAAATCTGAACTATCAGAAGGTTCTTGATTTAAGATTTTCTTATTTATATAAGACCTTAACTTTTGATTAGAATTAGTTCTTTCTTTACCTTTTTCTGTTTTAATATCTCTATGAAATCCTTCTACTAAGTCTATTAACTTACTTGTTTCTAATCTTGCTCTGTGAGTAACAGCTAAATCTAAAAGACTTAGAGTAGATTTAGTTAAGTCTTTTGAAAATCCATTAAGAACTTCTCTTCTTGCTATACTATCTATTAGTACTTGTCTATGTTTTTGTTCAACTCTACTTGCATTAGTAGCATTTAAACCTTGTACTTTACTTTTAAGACTTTGAAATCCTACTTGATTCTTATCTGCTATTTTTTCTAATTCTTTTGTACTTTTAGTATTTAGTACTTTCTTTAATCTATTTACCTTAAATTTAGACCTATCATTGTAATTAGATTTTACACCCTTTTCATCAGTTTCATATCCGTGTTCTAACCATATATCCTTTATAGAATCAACAGCTTGATAGAACAAAGTTTTGAAGAAATTTCTATTTCTACTTGCTTGTGATAAAACTTCAAATGCAGATTGTTCAAATTTTGCCCAAGAAAGATTAGAAACACCACCCATCTGAGAATATGTAGGATTTATATAATTAGTATATAAATCTGTAATAGTACTCCAATAATCAAATAAATCTTGGTCTTTTTCTATTTCAGCAAATTTTTCATCATAATAACCTGAATCTTTTGTTTCTCCATATTCGCTAATAGTTTTCTTAGGTACAAAAGTAAGATAGTTACTATTTAAATTATAAGTTTGATAGGTTCTACCATCATATCTAAAAGGTATTCCCTCCATAGCATTTTCAGAGTAGTAATTCTTGATGAAATGCCAAGGACTGTTTGTTTTCTCTGCTTTATCAGTTGTTATTAAAGTATCTAAATCTTGATTTTCAATAAAATTTTCATACTCTTTTAATTTATCTTCAATAGATTTTATATACTGGTCATATTCTTTACCTAAAAGTTCTCTAATTTTATTTTCATATTCTTGCATTTCTTCATCACTATGTGTAAAGAACTTAGAATGTGTTTCACCAAACTTATCTTTAAAATATTTTAACCTTGTAAAGTCAATAACCTCAGCCTTATCTTTTAACCATTGAATAACTTCTTTATAATTAGAATCTTTATTTTCAGGAGAACTTTCAATATAGTTAGTTAAAGCTGTATAAAATTGATTTACAGCTTTTGTCCAAGAATTAGTAAATCTATTTGTAAGTAATCCTGTATCAACACCAGATGCATCTTTTTGATGGAATATGTCTAAATCTACACCTCTTTTTCTAAGTATTGCATCAAACTTTTTTAGATTTTCTCTTAGAACATTAGTATTTTGTTTAGCTCTTTGTTCATTCTCTTCAAAGATAACTTTTATCATAGAAGCTGTAATAACATCATTGGTACCATTCATACCAACTAAGTTTTTAGTAAACCAATTTAAATCATCTGCTATTTTAGAAAATAAAGCTTCTTTATCTTTATCAGAAAAATATTTTTCATTAGATTGCCATACAGTTGTATTTTTTATAAGTTGTTTTACAAGCTCTTCCCTTTTATCATAATACAATCTCATTGTATCATCAAAAGGACCTCTAATTTCAGAATCAAAATGAGAATATGCAGTAGTATCCCAAAGCATACTTTTATCTACATCACCTTGCATATTTTTACCTAAAATAGCTTTATTTAAAAAATCTAATCTATGTAATAATTCACCATCACTAAAATCATCAATTGTAGCACTATTTAAACTTTCAGTAATTTCTTTTATTTCATCTTTAATAAGTTCAATAGTTCTTTCTTTATTATCTTCTTTTACAGTAGATAATTGCTCTTTTAAAGTATCTATATTTTGCAATGTTTTAGTTACAAAATTATTATATTCTACACTACCTTTTTTATGTTTATTAAGAATTTTATAAGTGAGGAGTTTATCTTCTAACTTTTTAATTAGAGATTTCTTATAGTTCAAATATGAATAGTATTCATCACCCTCTGTATCACTCCAAATATCTTCATTTTCATCTTCTATTTGGAAATTCATAGCTTCGTGGTAATCTTCTATATTATCATATCCATAATTTTCAGCTTCTTCTTTTAATCTTTGTATAGAATCTTGTTCTTCAATATCTCTTTCTACATCTTCTTGAATTTGCCTGTCTAATTTTTCTTGTAATTCTTTTTCAGATAAAATTTTACTATCTTCTTGTTGTACTATTTCATTTGCTCTTTGTAATACAGTAGCATCTCTTGCTAATTGTTTTTCTAAATTTTCAACAGAAGTTTGAAAAGTTTTATGGACATACATATAACCATTTTTAGTTACCCCTAAAATTTTTTCACCCCCATAAATAAAAGCATCAGATACTTGCATTCCATATCTTTCTTTGAAAGCTTCTATTATTTCATATTCTAACAAAGAAAGGTCTTTTACAACCTTTCTTGTTTTACTATTTAAAATTTTTAATTCGTAACCTCTCCTATATATACTTTTTATACTACAATCCATACTAACATTTTTTAGAATTTAAAAGGTCTTTTTTTGAACTTGAACCTTTTGTTAAATTTTCCTCTAAGATACTAATTTTATTTGATAAAACTTCTAAATCTTCAAGAGTTTTTAAAGCATCTATAGTTGCTCTTGTTTCTATATTAATTGCTTTATCATTAAGCATATCATATTTAACATTTGATAATTTAGGATAATGATTCCAATCTTCATTCTTTAAATGTGAATATTCGTGAAGTATTAAAAATGCATTTATCTTCTTAGTTGTATCTAAAATACTTTTAATTTTATCTAAACTATAACCATCTAATTCCAAAGCTTCTAAAACCTTAGACTTTTGTTGAGAAGTTACACCACCTTTTTTACCTTCAAAGTAATTCCAAAAATCTTCTACTTCATTCTTAGTAACATAGTCAATTCTAATACCAGCATCTTGATTAGTAGCACCATATTTACCATTTAAAGGAATAGTACGATATTTAATACCTTTAAAATCCAATTCACCTTCTGGATAAACCTTCTCAGGCTTTTCAAAATCTACGTTAAAGTCAAAATTAAAATCTGCATCAATGATTCCTTTATCTTCTACTGGTTTGCTATTTTCTTTTTCCATTTGTGCATTTTCTAAATGACTTTGAGTTTTAAGTAATAATTCTTTACCAGCTTTTTCAGAAGATTTAGATAATTCTCCAAATCCTTCTATGTAAGAGTTCTTACTTAATAATGGTGTACCAGTAGAAGAAAAGTTAGAAGTAGTCCAATCTAATTTATACCAACCTTCTTTTTGTACTCCTTCACCTTTTTGTAAATATGCAAATATAGGTTTTTTAGGTAACTTCTTAACAGTTTCCTTTATTTTATTGAAATCTCCTATCAAATATATAGCCTGTGATTCAGATAAAGCTTTTTGTTTATCTTCTTCACTTTCTATATAGTTTTCATTACCAATATATAAATCATCAAAAATAACATTATCAGATAAACTTATACCATTTAAATTGGCTCTGTAATCCTTCATTAAAGTGGAATTTAATCCTGTACCTATTCTTAAAGATTTAAGTATTTTGATTTCTTCTTCTCTTAAATTATTATTATTTAATAGTTTTTCTACTTCTTCATCTAATCTTGTTTTACCAAATTTTTTAACTTTAGTTTTATTTTCATTTCTATCTGAATATAGAACTTCTAATGTAGCTGCAACAGTATGTTCTGAGATGCTATCTTTTTCTACTTTACCTACTACACTCTTAATAAGTTTACTAATAGTATCTATGAATTGTTTAAATATACTTTTATCTGTTTGTTTATATTTAACTTCATTCATAGTTTGTCTGAAATCTTCATCTAAAAATATACCAGCTATAAATTCTCCTAAGTTAATAGTTCTATATACATCTCTTTGTTTTTCTGATGTTTCTGGTTTTTGACCTTCTTCATTTAGACTTTGAGCAAAGAATTGTCTATTGCTATTTAATTTATCAATAGCATCTTTGGCTGTACCATTTTCAGTGTATTTATCAAATATAACTTTACTACCTTCTTTAAATAGTTGTACTAATTTGATTATATGAGCTGGTGTATTTTCATCAGGATTAAAATCTATATTTAATTCACCTTTCTCATTATAATAAGAATTTTTTGTGTTTACAAACTGGTTAATGTAATCAACAGTAGCAGAGTGTAATAATTCTTCTAAGATAGCTTTTTGTATCTTTTTAGTATCACCACTCTGTAATAATCTTTGTGCTAAGTATATATCACCTATTACACGTTTAGAGCCATCTGGATATTGTATTACATCTCCATAGTTATATTTTCCTTTACTATCTTTACTTAGATATAAAGCATTATATGCAAATTTACTTTGAGCTGTATTTTCTTCTATATGTATTTTAATACCATCTCTAATAAAAGGTCTAAGAAGTTTTGCTATTGGTGCGTATTCACTACCTGATGCTTCTATATTAAATAAGAAGTCATTTACATTATCTTCTGGTTGTGTATATTCATCTTTTTTCTGTATCTTTTTTAATGAAGAAGTATTTTCTTTAAAATTATTTTCTTCAACAGCAGATTTATTTTGTTCTGAATCAATTAGATATTCATTAAATCCGTGTGAACCTAATTTTGAAACTCTTTCAAAAGTTCCATAACTAAGTCTTCTATAAATCTGAGTATTACCATTTTCATCTTTTACAGTTAGATAGCCTTGTGCTTCTACTATACTTTTTTCATAAGGGTCTAATTCAATTATAGTAGATTCTGCTAATGTATCACCATTTTTATCTAATATAATATCAGATTTAATTTTAGGTAACAGATGAGAATTATGTCTAAAAAATTGGTCTGCAAATTTAGGTCTTTCAAGATTTTCATTTCTAACTAAAACTTTAATACCACCATTTGCAACTTCTAAAATTTCTTCACCATACATAGTATTAGTCTTTTCAACTAAACTTCTAAGTATATCCTTATTAATGTTAGGATTGTTGTTAGGAATAAATTTACCTTCTTGTTCAAAGTTAGTAGTACCAAGCATATCCATAATACCTTTAATTCTATTATTTAAATAGAAACTATGTATTGTGTGGTTATTAGGATTAGCAGCTTTTCTTAAATGAGAAGATACTCCATATTTTTCCATTATGCTTACTGGTATATATTGTCTAAATCCAATAGCACCATTTTCTTGTGAAGCAAGTAATGAATACTTTAATAAGTCTTTTACTAAGTCTTTTGTACTGTAATTTTTATTACCATTAAATTCACCTAAGATTACAGGTTCTGAATCTAATTCTTCAAAAAGTCTATATACAGAGTTCTTATCTAATGAATCACTATTACTTGTATTATATTTAATAATAGAAGGTTTGGTCTTCTTATTAAGAGAAAAATCTAAGTCTTTAAAGAAATCTTCTTCAAATAACTCATTACCTTCTTTCTTTAATTTCATAAGGAAAGTTGCCAAAGAAGTGTTAGTATCTGTATCTATAAATAACTTATTTCTTTCATCATTTATAGACATATCATAAATACCTACATTCTGATAAGAATATAGATAATCTTTCATTTCAGATATAATTTTATACTTTAATTCCAAACCTCTTTTAGTACTTCCATCTACACCAAGCTGAGTTAAAATAGAATTAATTTGAAGTCTAATATGTTTACTTTCATAAGGCATAAAGTTATTCCAAAGATTGTAACCAATAGAAATTGAATTAACTAATTTTGCTCCTAATGGTGTAGTAGGTTTAACATAAATACCTTCTTCAATTTTAATGTATTCATCTGTTAATTCTCTACTATTAGTTTCATCTATTTCCTTAACTGACTTTTCAAATTCTTCTATATATACATCACCAATTAAAGATGATACGTTATCAATACCATAATTGTCTGGGTACATCAATAAGCCTATAAGTTTATCTTTCTTTTGTAAAGTATCAAAGAAAGATTTACCTAAACCTTTATCAATGTTTAATAACTTTTGAACTTCTTGTATTTGACTTGCTTTTCTATTCATTTCCAAGAATTGTTCAAATGCTGCAAGTTGAGTAGATACTTTAGGTTCACTCTTAGATAATTCTTTAAATAAGTTATCTACTGTTAAGTCTTTGTCAAATCCTTGTTCTACTGCTTTAAAATAAATCTTGTCTTCTTCAATTTCAAAGAATTTACCTTCTGTATCAAATTCTTGTGCAACTTTTTTAATAATGTCTTCTTCTGAAAGATGTTCATCACCTTTAACAACAGAATCCTTTGCTTCCATTAATTCTACATACCTTTTAATAATTGGTTGAGAAATTAACAGAGAAGGAATATGAAGTTTTTTATTATTCTCAGTTATATCAACATCAAAACCTAAATTACACATTAAAGCAAAAGCATTAATAGTGTATTTATTTTCATTTCTTCTACCCATAATCTGTAACTTCTGGTTATCAGTAGCACAGTTTTGGTTTTCCATATTGATAGTAGCCAAAGTTCTTATATCAGACCTATTATGAGGATTAAGAGCTTCAATTAAACCTAACTTACCAGTAGATTCAAAAGCACCTAATCTAAATCTATAAGGTTCAAAATTACCCTTAGAATCTTGTTTACCTAATATAGTTAAAGGTTGTTTTGATTGTTGCATAATAGAGTTAAGTACAACCCAGTTAGAATGCACACCAATACCTAACTTACCAGAAGCTCCTAATTTAAGAATCTTAGCTTGGTGAGCATCATCAAAGATTGAAAAAGTAGAATCTGTTAAGCTTGAAGTTTTTGTTTCAGCATCAATTAATTCTGCTGTTTCTTCTGCAACATCAGTAGAAAGTACAGAGCCTATCATCTTTTGTACATTAGCATCAGTAGTTTTATATACGGATTTATACATATCTACCATTTGATTTTCTAATAGTAACAGTTTTAAATTGTCTTTGATTGCTTCTGCTTTTTCTTTTATTGTTTCTCTTTTATCTGATAAAGCTTCTTGAATATCTTCATTTTCTTTAATAGAAGTAAAAGTATTGATAACATCATTAATAGCTTCTTCTAATGCAACTTCATTGTTAGTTCTGCTATCTATTTCAGCTATTTTACTTTGAGTATATTCACTGTCTACTTTCTTAATGTTACCTTCTTTATCCATATAGTAGTTTTGACTATAAACATATCTTGTATCAATGTCATAGTCTTCACCTAACTGTACAGTATGGTCTTTTGGTACAACCATTAAATCTCCACACTCTTTTGGTAAGAAACCTACTATCTCAATAATAGCACCAGATTGGTGAGCAGAAGTAGGAATACGGAAAGAGAACATCTCTAAAAGTGATGGGTCAAGTTTAGAAGTGTCTAATGTTTTACCATCTTCTTTTAAATACTTTGTTAAATCTATATAATCAATTATAGTTTTACCATTCTTATCTTTTTTAGAGTACTTAAACTTACTTGCAACCATTACTTGTGCAGATTTCAATTTTCCATCTTCTGTATAGGTTGCTGTTAAACCAGTAGAAGGATTATAACTATCTGTATAAATGATACCATCACTTGTTACATCACCTTCTTCTTTATATACGAAACCTTCTTGTGAAGCCACAGGAGAACTGAAACCAGGAGATTTCAAATTAATAAGAGCTTTATTAACGATACTATTTAGCACTGATTCAAACTTTCTTGAATTAGGTGAAATCCAAAGAGGTACATTAAATTCAGCACTAATAGGTTTTAAGTTATGCTTTTCAATTTCTTCTTTTGTAAAGAAATCATAAACCTTAGAGCCATCTTTATTTACCTTTAAAGCTTTATATCTTATCTCCAAGAGTTCTTTATCCTGTTGATTAGACAATCTCTGATTAAGTAATCTTTTAATGTTTTCTAATACTTCAAAGTTACCATCTAATTCTTCAAAAGATTTAACTCCCAAAGACCTTAATAACTTGTTAGTTAAAAGTCTTTGATTTTCTTTTGCAATATAAATATAGACATTGTACAAATCTTCACCTGAAATTTTATTATCTTCAAGTTTAATACCTAACCTATCTAATAATTGAGTATCAAAAGTATTAGGGAATATCTTCTGTGTAATTTTGTTTATGTTATTGCCTAAGATAATCTTTTCAAATTGAGTACCTAAACCTACTTCATCTCTCTTACCTTTCTTTATATTTTTATCTGCTTTGAAAGGTTTATCTTGTTGAATAGAGAAGTTCTCTCTATCTAATTCAATAGAGCTATCATTAATTTTTTGTTCTAATGCTTCACTATAATTTTGATAAAGTTCTTGAACATTCATTGCCTTTTTAACAGCACCTACTTTATTACCAGATTGATAAGATATTCTAACCCTTTTACCTCTATTCTTTTCAAGCTGTTCTGCTGTTTTTCTTAGCTTATCAAGTTTAAGGGTTTGTGTCATTTCAGGAAGTAGTGGAAAAGATGAAGTTTTAATGTATACAAACTTTTGATGTTTCATTTCCTCACCATTTTCATCTAAAATAGTTTTACCTTCTAAGTCTACCATATTATCATAGTATAGACCTGCGTGTAAAGGTTTTAAAGGTTGGAATACTACCTTCTTTTCTTCTTTTGTAAGTCTATTTTCTGTTCTAACTTTACCTAATGAAGCAACATCTTCACTTTGTTTTTCAAGTTTTTCTTTTATGTTATTATAATCTTCAAGAGTAATTCTACCTTGACCTTTTAACATATCAAGATGTTCACCCCAAGTTGTATATTCTTGGGCATCAGTAGATGTAATTTCAAAGTAATTTTTTATCTCAGGAAACTCTTTTTTAAGTTTCTTTTTTACTGTATCTATTGCATTTTCAAAGTTACTTACATCTATACCTTTTTCTAAACCTTCTTCCAAAGATTTTTCTAATGATAAAAGATTTTTAAAATCTTCTGTAAAGAACTTAGATTTTTCTGGGTAAAATAAATCTGCAATCTTTTGAATAGTTGTGGAAGAATTTTCTACATCATTAACTTGAATTTGAATATACTTTTCATTTACCCTTTCTGCTTTTCTATTACCAGGAGATATAAGTTCTTTTAATCTCTTGGACATATTTACAGAAGCAACTTCCATTATTTTTTTATAAGTATCATCTGCTTTTGGTTTAGTTACATCTTTCTCATTAAAGTCATTTATTGCCTTATCTTTAACATAGTTTGCAATATCACCAGCATAAAGCATTTGAATTTGTGCTTGATTGATATAGTAGTTGATAGTAAAATCATAGGCTGCTATTAATTCTGCTTCTACTGGTTGATTAGCTCTCTTTTCTTGGAGATACTTATTATCAATTACAGAATTTTTACCTTCTCTAATAATTTCACGCTCTACCCAAGTACCAGTTTTTTTACCATCTTGTACTTGTAATTTAGTCTTTGCACTATTTTGAATAGTTTCATTTACATTAGCATAAATTTGTTCTTTATATAAGTCTACTATATCTTGTATAGAAGAACCATTTTTAAACTTACTATGAATTTCTGCTAAAAGACTATTTTGTGTTACTTTACCATCTGCATCTTTTACTGGAACTTTCAAAGTATTCAATGCTGGTAATATAGTAAATATTTGAGAACCTAAATCAATACCTTGAATATTAGAATTTTGATTAGACTTTAAAAAATAATACATTCTTTCCAAGTCTGGTTTTACTAATTGTTCAAATAGTACTTCAGTTACATTTTCATCAATAGTTACATCAATAGTACCAGTTGAACTTGTTTTAAATTCAAAGTTATTAGACTTTAAATCTAATGCAAATGTATCTAATAAGAACATTTGAGAAGAATCTGAAAGTGTTGGGAAAGTCATTTTACTACCCCTCACTTTGATACCTTTTTCTTCTAATGCACCATTTGTAATTTCAATGCCTTTACTTGCAAAGAAACCTTGTAATAGAATAGTGTAGTCCTTTTCAGAAAGATTAGTAATACCAAAATCACCATCAAGTTTTTTACCTAACTCTTGAATAGCAGTAAGACCTACATAACCTATATTGAAATTTTGTCTAAATGCTTCATTAGTTAAAAGAAGTTTTAATAGTAAACTATTCTTAGCAAAAGGAGTTTGTTTTAAATTCTTTACTGCTTGACTGTTTACACCTCTTAACTTTCTTGTTTGTTCAGAAGCAAAATTAGGTTGAGCAACAGGCATAATAGTTTTACCATTATCATATAAAGCTCTCATAGGAAGTAATTTGTTTATAACTTCCAATTTAACTAATGTCTTTAAATGTTTACCATTATCATCAGTAAGGATATTTAAGTCCATATAGTCCTCAGATGTTTTGTACCCAAATTTAACATCTGGATTATTTTCTTGTGCTACTACAGCCTTACTAAGATTAGCAGCTAAAGTATGAAATACAGAAACTCTGGCAGTTGCCTTTGGATTTAAATCTGCTGAGAACATATTTTCAAAGATAGAATTTTTACCAGCCTTACCATCTTTTAAATCTTGTATTGTTTTTTCAAAAACTTGAATACCAAAATTAGATAGCCAATCTACAAATTCTCTATTATGTATTTCATTTGCTTTTGTAGTCCAAGTATTATATTGATGTAAAAGTTTTTTAGCTTTATCCATCTTTAAAGTATAGTAATCACCTTCGTGATTTATAAGTTCTTCTGATGTTTTTAAAGCTTCTTTAAATTCTCTTTGAAGTCTAATAATAGGATTCTTAGAATTTGAATCATAGTCTTGAATCTTATATCCATTCATTTGACTTTCAATCATTGCTATAAAGAACATATCAATATTAGTTTGATTTAGTCTATATAGCATTTCATTTTGAACTTCTAATGGGGCATTATTAAACTTATCTAATGCTTCTTGTAAGAAAGCAAATTCTTTTGGATTCTTTTCTATTTTATCTTTTATAGCATTTTCAAAAGCTTCTTTTGTATTATCTATATCAGTTAATACTTGTGTAATAGCACCAAGTACTTCATCTGGTGAATAAAACTTATTCTCTTGTATTAAATTTTTATCTGTCCTTTCAATACCTGCAAAGAAAAGTTTTAATCTTGTAGATAAAGAAGTTCTCACATCTCTTTCATAAGATGCTTGACCATTGTTCTTTTCATTTACACTTTCATTAGAAAGTTCTATATCTTCATTTAAATCTTCACTTAAAAATTCAGATATAAGATTTAATACAGAAGTTGGTTCTTTAACTTCTATACCTAAAATAGATTTTTCATTGTCTTTTATATAATCACTGAAAGTTTTAAAACCTTCTTTACCTTCTAATGATTGAATATATTCATTATAAGATTTTCTAATTTCTTCTTTGATTATAGAAGGTGTAAGATGTTCTGTATCAAGATTACCTAATGCTTTAAGTGTCTTGTTGTAGATATGTGTTATAACATCTTTCTTAGATTTTCTACTTACAGGAACTTCCAAAGATTCTACTGGTTCTATTATTTCAGTAGAATCTGTTGGATTTTCTTCTTGGTTAGTAGAAGGTTCAATAACCTCTGTATTTACTTCTACTGGTATATTAGTTTCTTGTTCTTTTTTCTCTGTTATTTGCTTACCACCATTATCTTGATTTGAAACTTGTTCATATTGAATAGTAGGTTGTACATTATATACATAGAAAGTTTTACCACTTTCAGTAATAATAGGAGAGAAAATCTTTTCTGTTCCAATGTGGTCTTGTAACATTGCTTTGTAGCCACCTTCATAAGGAGTAACAGTACCATCTTCTGTTACAACTGCAATTTGCTTTTTAGCAAATCTATCCATTTGAATTTTTAAGAACAAGCTACCTTTATCTTCACCTTCTTTTTTATAGTTAGGATAATAGTCTTGTATCTTCATAACATCTGTTGGAAGACTAAGACTTAATCCCATTACTTTTCTAACATCTTTTTCTAACTGCTTTGCCCATTGTTGTTCTTGTTCAGTGGCTCTTTGTTTACCAGTAAGGATATTATGAGCCTTCCATATTATATCCATTGAACCTCTTAATTTTTTAAGAGCTTCTTGATTATAGTTAGTATGAAGTTTTACAGGTGTATAGACTTTAACTACTTTACCTGTATCGTCTTTTCTTGTATTAACCTGAACAAATCCAAATAGATGACCATTATGTTCATTGATATTAAATTCCTTAGCTACTGTTGTTTCACCAGGAGGGAAATAGATAGCACCGTTATCATCAGAATCTATTTTAAATCCTGATGCAGTTGCTACTGCAAATATCATATCTGGATTAGAATCTTTAATAGATTTTAATTCACCTGTTTCATTTTCTATTGTATGAATACCTTCTCTTTTAGTAATCTCAAATTTAGTATTACCATTTAATACAGCTTGTCTTGTAGCAAGTGTTTTTTGTCTACCTGATTCAATAACTGCTCTTTGTTTTGCTCTTGCTTGTTGTGGAGGTAAATTTTCTTGGAAATTTGCTATATTCTTTTCATTCCACCAATAGTAACTATGTACTGCTGGACCTACTACTTTACCTTTAACAACCATATCCATAGGTACAAGTTTAATCCATTCTTCTGAATCTTCTTGTATTCCTTTTTCTTCACAGTACTTTTGGAAATTCTTAGTTACAGATACAATAACCCCTTCTCTATTTTCGTAGACAGTTATATCTCTTTGTGCTACATCTTTTGCTATTTGAATTTCAAATTCAGTTCCAGGTACAAGATTGTTAGGGTCTAATAATATAGATAAATCAGCACCAGAGTGTTGATTTAATGTCATACCTTTTTGTTTAAAAGATACAACTCCATCATTATTTACCTCTGTAAATAGCGTACCTAAATATGGAATCTTATTTACAGCCTCTGCTGTTTTAGTCCCCATATAAGTTATAAAATTACCTACAATATCTCTACCAACTTTTGGGTTATTCTCTTGTATTGTTTTTTGTTGTATTTCTGTATTTTGAGCTACAACTTGTTCTGATGTAGGATTTTCAGCATCTTTTAATACAGATTTGAAATCTTTTAATGGTGAGTAGTATTGTTGATAAATATCACTCCAAACACTATTAAATGTTTCACCTATTAAATTGTCATATGCCTTAGCAAATAACTTGAAGTATCTTTCTGCTACATCAAAGCCTACTTCATTTATAAACATATTAAAAGCTTCTTTTCTGCCAAAAATTGCATCATTAGCTGATGCAGCTCTTGCTTTCAAGCTTTTAATTATATTAGAAAAACCTTGAATTATATTGTTATGTTTAGGGTTTGAATCTTCTACTTCCATAGGTTGGAAATCTAATATATCACTTAGATTACCTCTTTCAATATCTTCAAGTTTACTTTGTGAAGTTGCTTCATCATCTACTAAGTCAGCATCTTCATCTTTTACTTCTATTGGTTTTTCTTGTTCTTGTTTTTGTTCTTCATTGTTTTTAATAATAGTAGAAAAACCCTTAGCTGCTTCTTTTACAGGTTCAGAACCCTTAGAAGAAACTTCTGCTTTAACTTGTTGTTCAACTTGTTTCTTCTTTTCTTCTCTTTGAACTTTCTTTTCTTGTTCTTCTCTCTTTACAGATTCTTCTGTTTCATTAACTTCTCTAAGTCTTTTTTCTTCTGCTATTTGGTCTATTTGTCTTGAAAGTTTTTCTGTAAGTTTACCTTTTTCTTTTAAGTTCTTCTTAACTTCTTCTTTTGTATCTTCTGTAACATTAGATACTTCACTTAATAATGAAGCTTCTTCTAACTTTTCTAAAAGTTCTTTTTGTTTCTTAGGGTCTGTTGCAGTATCATAAGTAACTTCTAAACCTTCAATCTTTTGTTGGTATTCATCTATTCTATTTTTAATAGTGTTATATTCTTTAATAACTCTATTATTAGATTCAGCCACTTCTTTACCAGTACCTTCTATAACTCTTCTTTGCTCAGCAAGTTTTTCTTCATAATTTTCATCTGATTCTTTTACACCTTCCCTTTTAGCAAATTCTTCTGCTAAACGATTTACAGTTTCATCATAACCAGCTTCCTTTTCATTAAGAAGATTTTGAAGTGTTTCTTTTCTCCTTTGGAAAATATGTTTTTGACCTTTTATACTTGCTATTTGACTTCTATTTGCATAGTTAATATGTGAATCATATTCATCTGCAATCTTTTCATTTAATTCAATAGCATCACGTATCTCAGCTTTTTGGTCTTCATCTAATGCATCACTTTTAAGTAATTCATTAAATTGTTTAGCAAGAACTTCTGTTGTACCAGTAGCAGCAGCATCTACTGATGTACTAAGTAATAGGTAATCTGATAATTGACTTGCTTTTTCAAATTCACCTTGACTTAGATAATCATTCATCTTTTTAGCTACATCTTCATTTCTTGTTTTAGATACAAGAGTTTGAAGATGCTTAACCAATTCATCTTTATCTTTTATAACACCAAGTTTTTCTAACTCTTTAATTTGTGCTTGTTGTTCTTTGTAAGATTTATGTCTTCCCCTTAAAGTACTTACATTTGTTAAGGCTGTGTTACCTCCACCTAATAAAGCACCAGCAAATGCACTCTCTGCAAATTCAGATGTACCTACATTATCTCTATAAAAATCTCCAATTGTTTTAAACTTTAATTCACCAGCAGCTGCACCAAACTTTTCAGCAAAACCGTTAGTGACACCTTCTTCCCACATTTCTTGTGAAGCTTCACGTGTCATTTCCCATAATCCTTTACCCCAAGCTTTTGCATCAAGTGGATTTTTAAGAATGTTTCTTGAAAAAGATTTACCTTTTACAAATAATCCAGCAGATGTTAAGTTAGTTACAAAATTAATATTATTAGCACTTTCTGCTGCATTCTTTGCAATGATAGACCTATTGATAATTTCTTTAAAGATTTCAGGGTTTTCTTTTGTGAACTGTTCCCTTCTTTGTTCCATCTCCTGGTTTACTGCCATTTGATAGGCTTGTTTAGAACTGAAAGATTTTCCAGATTCCATCAAGTCTTTTTCTACATCTTCTCTATTTATTTTACCAGCTTTATCAATACTGTTATTAATAACTTCTCTTTGTACTTGTCTACCAATTTGATTAGATTCAGTATCAGTCATTAAATAGTCTTGAAGAGCAACTCTTGTAGCAGTAGAAATACCATTACTTACTTTTGCCATTTTAGCACCAAAAGCAGCATCTGTTATTGCAGTTCTACCTGTTGCATTAAGGATTTTGTTAGTATAATTCAAAGCTCTTGATTCTAACTTCATACCTCTATTAAGCATTTTCATACCTTTACCAGCACCTTTCATTAAAGCACCAGTACCTTTTGCTAATGCAGAACCACCAGCAACAAAACCAAGCATAGAACCTATACCTTGACCCACATCTTCTGTTAGATAGTATTTATCTGTTAATGCTCCAGCAAAATTAGAGTTTGCTATCTTCTCAGCTATATTATATTTATTTACATAGATTGGATTACCATTTTCATCAAGGTCTGGCTGTCCTGTATCTGGATTTATTTGTAATTTTTTAACGTCCCAAATACTTTGACTTCCATTTTCATCTTTGATATTTTTAGGCACTTTTGTTTTTATACCAGTAATAGGATTAGTAATTTCTACTTCTGTTGTATCAAAAGTTTCATCATCTACACCTGTAAGAGTTTGTTTTTGAACTCCTTCAATATCCATAGCTCTTTGATACATAAGACTGTTTAATTTAGTATAGTAGTCTTGTCTTTCACCAGTAGTAAGTTGAAGTTCTCTCCAACCTTTACCTAACTCTTCAAAACCTTTATCTAAAAAAGATTTTTCTGAATCAGGTCTATTTAAATGTTTTAATCTTTCTGCATAACCTTCAGAACCTAATTCTCTTATTTGTTCTTCTTCCTTTCTTAGTTTACTTTCTACCCCTTGATATTCTTTATCAATTTCATAAGAATCTTTTTCATATTCTTTTTTAGAATCAATTCCTAATTTATATTGAGCGTAATTACCAATGTGTTTAGCATTTTTACCAATACCATAAACACCAGATTTAATTCCATTCCAAAGATTCCATACAGAAGCAGTAGTTGCTTTATCCCAACCTTTACCAGATGTTAAACCTACTAAGTCAGTAACTTCACCAACAACTGAACCTAAGACATCACCCACAGTAAAACCTGTATCTTTTAGACCACTAATAACACTGTCTTCTATATTTGATACCATTTTACCAGCAGCATACCAACCTGACTTAGCAAACTTTTTAGCGTGGTCATCTAATATAGCAGTAACTTCTTCTTGTGTAACTTCTTTACCTCCAATTTTTTCTAAATCAACTTCATTACCATTTTCTACTTTAAGTTGTGAAGGATTTAAAGGTCCATCAAATCTATACCATTTATTTTTAGATTTAGAATAATAATAGTTATCTAAATCACCAGCATCAGACATTCCTCCAAAGAAATTGGTGAACCAGTTATTATAATCTTCTGTTGCTAAACTGTCTTTTAATAGAGCTTCTTGTTCCTCTTTTTTCTTTTCTTCATCTACAAGTTTATTTATAGATTCTAACATTTCATTTTGTTCAGCAACTGCTTTTATATAATCTTCTGGGTCTAAATCATTCATATTACCAAGACCAAATACAAGTTCGTCACTTGTAGGGTCCATCTTATCTTGTATTCTTTTTCGAGAATATTTAGTTCTATCTATTGGCATAATTAATTACTACTTTTAGGTTGAATGTGATATTTAGCTTTATTTTCTAATAATAACATACTTTCATCTCCTGCTATTTCAGATAATTTAAACATAATGTTAGCATTCTGTACTTTACCTGTTTCTAAATTTTTAATAGCAATAGATGTAAAAACTGAATTTCCCCTATCATCACGTATACTTGCGATTACAGGTTTTACTTCACCTTTCACCAAAGATACGGAATATTCATCACCTAACAAAGTATTTAATTCGTTTATTGACATCTCTTGCATATTTGTATTTGAAATGACTTGGGATATTTCTGGGTCTACATTAGGTGTAGATATGTAACCTCTTTTATTAGCTCCATAAGCCTCTACTGTTGCATTTAATTCTTTTTTATAAGCATTAACTTGTTCTGGTGACATAATAGTTAAAAGTGGTGCATAGGAAGCTTCCATATATCCATCAAATTTTAATTGAGTAGCTTGAATATATTTCTTAGCTACTTCATACTTTTCTTCTCCTAATGTACCTTTTACACTTTCTAATTTTTCTAATGCATCTTTAAAAGATGTTGCATTCTTAATACCTGTCTTAGCTCTTAAATCTTCTAATGCTAACTCTTGTGCATATTGCATTTGTTGGCTTTCATAGAATTTTTTATCTGTAATTTTTACAGAACCCTTTGGAAGATTTTCAATTGCTTTTGCTCTTTGTGCTGCTGCTTGTCTTTTCATTGCATAAGCGTGTTGAGTAGCCATAACAGCATATTGATTAGCTTGTAAATCTTGTGTATGGAAATTATTTCTATAAGCATATGTTTCTGCTATCTTAGACATTCTATCACCTAAATAACTGCCCTTATCAAATCTTAAATTACCTGTTGCATCAAAGTATTTACCTTCATCTTCATTAAAGTATCTTGCATTTCTTGCTCTACCTAATGCATTAGGATTAGATGTGTACCATTCTTGATATGCTTTTGCAATTCTTTCTTGTGATAACTCTTTCCATTTATCACCTTGTTTAACTAACCATTTACCTTGTGGTGTAGTTTTAATTTCTCCCCCTTCTTCTGCTTGTAATTGTTTGAAAGCATCAGACTTCAAGAAATCCATATCATTGATAGATTCATATATCTCTCCTGGTTTAAATACATCACCATATTCTCCCTTCTTTCTTGCTTCTTCTATTTTCTTAGTCCAATCATTCCAGAATCCTTTTTCATAAGCTTCTCTATCTGCTGGATTAGTTAATTTAGCAAGTTTCTCATCTAACTCTTTTTTAGCTTTGTAAGTAGATTGCATTTTACTAATGTTTCCACTATCAAAGCTTTCATTTATCTTTCTTTTTAATTCTCTAAGTTTAGGTAAATAATCATTAGGATTGTCAGAGTTATTCATAATTTCAGTTAAATCATCAACTTCTTGTTGAATAGCCTCTCTTTCCTTTTTAGCAAAATCATTATCATATTCAATATGATTAAAATCTACATCATCAACTTGATTGATAAGTTTAGATTTTATGTATTGATTTTCACCAGCCTTCTCTGCAACTTGTTTCATAAGTTCCAGATTAGGTCTATACATAAAATCTCTATAATCAGTAGTAGATGTTTTAAAAAATCTTCCCATTACTTTCCACTTTTTCTATTATTACCTACTTGAACATCTAATGCACCTTTACCTTTACCAATAGCTTCAAGATACTTTTTATACCAATCCATATATTCTAAATTTTCTACGTTTTGTTTAGCAGTATTGATATAACCAGCCATAGCTTGATAAGCATTTGCTCTATCTTTAAGGTTAGTACCCCATTGAGTATAGAAATTATCTCTATCCATTCTATCAGCTAAATCTCTTTCTTTTTCTCCTTGCATTTGATACATATCTCTATTATTTTCATATTGAGCTTCTATACCAAATACATTAGTTAAAGCATTGTCAGAACTTTGAGTAATATCTTGTATTCCTTTTGCATATTGTGCTTCACCTGCTAAATCTAATGCTCTAAGAGTATTTATACCTCTTGCACTATTTCTCATTCTTGATTGAGAAGCATTATGACCTCTTAATAATTCTAACAAAGATAATTCTTTATTCCTATTTATATTATCTTTTAAAGAATTAATAGATTCTAATGTATCTTCTCCATAATGTTCAAAAGCATTTATATTAGGTGTATCTCCTTCTCTTTGAGCAAGTGTGTTAGCCATTTGGTCTTGATAACCTTTCATAGCACCATACATACCCAAAGCATCACCAGGTGAGAAACCTTTTAATGAGCTTAATGCCCAATCTCCTAATTGACCCCAAAAACCTTTTTCTTGATTTTCAATTATTCCTATATTATTTGAACTTTCAGGTGAACTACCATTAAAAGGTTGAGTAGCTAAAGAAGGTAAACCAGTATCTTGTGTAATACTTTTTTTACCACCATTTAAAACAGCTTCTATCTCTTCTATTGGTAAACCTTTAAAATTTTTTGGTAAATTATATGTAGATTGTTGAACAGGTGTACCAGGAGAAGATTTAGATTTATCAAAAGCATCTTTTATTTGATTATACTTACTGTTAAATAAGTTCAAATGATGTTTACCAAAAATACCATCTGTTTCTAATCTTGTTTTACCACCAAATAATACTTCAAAATCTTTAACAGATACTTGATTTTCATCTTTACCTAAGATAGGTGCAATCTCTTTTCTAATCTGATTCCAGTAATCTCCATAACCTCTACTATAAGTTTTAGGTGTAGAGTTTTTAGGTACAGACATTTTAGGTGTATAACCTTGTGTTTTTGCTCCACCTGTATTTTGCATTGTTTTCCCTGTTACAGTTACATTTGGAACTTTACTTTCACCTTTTAATTGTATAGTACTATTTATAGAATTAATAAGTTCTTGTTGAACATTGTTTGTTGGATATGTACTGTTCTGATTTACAGTATTGCTATTACTAACTTTTAAATTATTTTTTTGAACTTGTTTATTTTCTGTATTTTTTGTTTTAGGTAAAAATCTAAATCCATTTTGTAACTTCTCTAAACCTAATCTTTTCATTTCAGCTTTTTCTATATCATAGTAATAATCTGAATCCATTGTAAAAGAAAAATGTGCATCATCATATAAAGCATCTTGTAAATAGTCTTTTCCTACTGTTATGTACTTGCTGATAGTAGGTTCACCACCAAAAACAGATTGAGTATATACAGGTATTTTTTTAGTATTTTTTCTACCAAAAGAAGTGGCATCTCTCTCATCTTTACTTTCTATATAATCTCTATAAGTAGAGGTTTTAGCTACAGCATTTAATACTGAATCCCCCATATAATCATCTTTTACACCTTGTTTATATTGTTGTCTATTTCTGTAATTAGTATTAAATATATAATCTCCATCAGCATTTCTTTTTAGTCTACTAAGAACTTTTGAATTTTTAGGTACTAATTTCTCTTCTATTACAAAAGTAGATAAACCTGTTTTACTGTTTATATTTTTCTTTTTACCTATAACTTTTAATTTTACATAACCATCTGGTGCATTTGGCTTACCACCTTCTATACCTCCTGTAAATTCATTTGCAACTGTCATATAATCTTTTAGAGGTCCATTTCTTTTAATAGGACCACCCATAGCAAATTGTTGCACATCTTCGTTTTGTTGAATTTGCTGTCCAACAAAATCTTGTATTTTAGTATCTGCTTCTTCTTCTAATTGATTAACTTGTTTAGTCCTTTTTAAAGAATTTTTAGTTAGTAAGTCATTATTAGATTCTATAAGTTTTTCAAGAGTTACTTCTTGCTTTTTTCTTTTCTTTTTTCTATCAGCCATTGTAACTCCATCAACTTTTATTCTTTTAGAATACATTTCTGTACCAGCAGGTAATGATGTTTGAATACCTCCTTGCTCGTGACTTGGTCCTTGTGCTTCAAATAGTTGTCCAGAAGGTAACTCTCCAACTTCATCACTTTCTATTTCTACTGGTACATTACCAACAGTACCTCCATTTGCAAACATAGAACCCATAACACTTTCTAAGCCACCAGCCATACTAAAACCTTTATTTAATAAGTTAGTTCTTTTTAAAGCTTTATCTGCTTTTTCTGCTGTCATTCCTTTCTTAGCTATTAAGTCTTTTTTACTCATAGTATGACTTAATCCTTGACCTACTAAACTCATACCAACTTGTTGCATAAGACCTCCAGCCATTTGCCAAGGTTCTGCTGCTAAACTGGATTCCATATTAGCTATTTGTAAACTTCTACCCCAGTCCATTTGCATTTCTTCTGGTGTTTTAATATCTATTGGTTTTCCACCATAAGCTAATTTTTTCTTCTTCATTATCTTATACTATTTAAAGTTGTTTCATCTATAAAGTTAAATATTAATTTATAATCTTCTTCATTATCAAAGATAAGTCTTATAACTAAATATCTATCTCTAAGTAGTTCAATATCTTCCCAATACTTAAAGTAATCAATATTATCAGTATTAACTTTTTTATCAATATAACCATTTTTTCTTAAATCACTATCTTCATTTTCTATGAACATAGGTTTTTCTACATTTTTTCGGTAATCTCTTAATTCATTCAAAGTCCAAATACCTTCATTTCTATCTATGATAATTGAATCACCTTCTAAATCTTTTACTTGATTTTCTAAATAATTCATATCATATAAACTTGTATCTTTTACTACAAGATTTAAAATACCAGTAGTTTGTCTTGAATTATAGAATATACCTTTATTAAATGTTATAAATCTTTGTTCATTATAAGTTTCACTTAATTTATCCCATTTAAAAGCCTTAGTTATCATAGATACATATTCATAAACTTTATTTTGAAGAGGATTATTGTTATCTACATACTCTATAATAAAAGGTTCTTTCTTATTATAAAACTCTTGAAACTGATGAGGTATATTATGTTTATAGATACCATTGTTGCCATTTAACCAGGAGTAGAAGAATTTCTCCATATCAATGAAATGGTTAGGTAAATAACTATGCCAAGATGTCCAAGTTCTATTTTTCATAGAGTAAGAAATAGTCCAAGAAGTATTTCTAAATACATCATTGTAATTCATTTCTATCCCTGGAACATAATCGTATATTACCTCTTCATATTCTTCTTCCTTTTTTTCTGTCTTTGTTACAATTTGGTCTGCTACATTGTTAATTATATTACCTTTTGCATCTTTTAAAACTATCTTTTCATAGTCAAATTCAAAAGTACCTAATGCTTCCATTTGATTTTCTGCACCACCATTGTTATGTTCCTTTTTTATCTCTACTGGTTTAAAAGTGAAAAATCCAATAGGTTCTATAATTTTACTATTCTGTTTTATTTTAAACTCATAGTCTTCTATTGAAATATCTACATTACCCTGTGCTTTAAAACATTTTACATATACAGCACATTTACCAAAAGTACCATCACTATTCTTTTTACCTTGGTGATTATCTGCAAACCAAAAGGCTGCCATTCTCCATTTAAGAAGTTTATTGTTTAAGTCCTCTTTTGTTTTAATATCTTTAATTTTTATCAATACAGATTCTAAACCTGTTCCAGTATTATCTCCAGAATAGCCTGTATATGGATCTATTGTTTTATTACTAATAGTACAATTATAACCATAAGGTCCATCTGATATTGGACTTATAAATGTAGTCATAGTATCTAAATCTCTATGACCTTCATCATTTAATTTTTGAGGTTGAGTATCTATACTTTCTTGATATTTAGTACCAAAATCGTAGTATAGTATCATATAATCTACATCTTTAAATATGTAGTCTTTAAAAGATTCTTCTACTATTCTTGTATTAGTTATCTTCTTATAAAATTTAAGTGAACCTGAATCTGTAACTTTATCAAATATCCAACCTTCTTTTTTCTTATCTTCTATAATTTTCTCAAAGTTGTCAAATTTAAATATCTTATTACCTACAATTTTATAATTTTCAAAATCTTTAATTTCATCTTTTAATAGAGAATCTTGTTTTGTAATTATAAGTCTTTCATTTTCTTTATCAAATACACTGATAAAACCTGCACCAGTTTTTAATTGGGGGTTATCCATTAAAGGGTATACTATTTGTAAGTTACTTTTAAATAACTTGTTTAAATTAGATGGTATATTTTCATTAAACCACTTTTGTAAACCTCTATCTGAAATAGGTTCTAATTTACTATTAAAGATATAAACTTTTCTATCTTGGTCTGATACATAAACTAAACCATAAGGAGTTAAATGGAAACTTTGTTTTAATCTTGTACCACCAGAATAACCTGATTCACTTTGCACTATCTTTTGTGTAGGTAAAGAAAAGTACTCACCTGTACCAATAAAAGATACTACTTGGTCTGTAATTCTTTCTTGCTGATTTCTTGGTTGTACATAAATTGCTTCTTCTGTAACTATATAAAGATTATTACCAAACACAAATACATTGGTAATACTACCTGTATTTGCTTGTATATCTTTGTAATTGTTATGTTTAAACACTTTATATTTATCTGATAGTTCTTCATCAAAACTTTGTTCTGACCAGAATACTCTATGAGGAAATTTTTCAGAGCATTCAGAACAACAATCATATTCAATAGGTACACAATAGTACTTTCTATTTTTGCTGTTTATAAGATGGTCTGGATTTATAGAATATACAGTAGGACTGGCTAATACAAATTCATCTTTTTCTTTCCCTTTTGGTTTAAAGTTTTTATAATAAAAGAATTTACACACTTCTTGATTAGCATTAGAACTCGTAGTCCAATCTTCACTATCTTCTGTATCAGTAATTTTAATTTCAGCAGCTCTAATACCAGTTCCATTATCTCCACAATCTCTAAGAACTACAATATCATCTCCTAAACCATTATCAGATAATTCGTGCCATACCCAATAAGTACTACTTGCATTTTGATGGTATTCTTCATTGTAAGAACCACCAGGTCTTTCTAATTTATAATTAGTAGTTAAATGTTTACTTTGAGGTCTTAACTGTTTTAAGTTACTATCTTTTGGGTCTAAATATAAATTAGTATTTAGTTGTGTTTCAAAGAATATATCCCCTAATGCACAACTTCTTGTTACAAATGTATCATCTGCATAAGTCGAATCTTGATTATATTTAGTACCTGATTCTGACCATTTTGAATCTCCAATTAAATCAAAATCTCTTTCACCCCATCTAATTTCATCTCTTTCACCTGATGCAGATAATTTTTTAACTTTCCAAAAATCACACCAAGCATAAAACAATGGATATTTTATAAATACAGAGTATAAACTATCTCTAACTGTTTTATCTAATTTATCCTTCCAATGATTCTTTAAAATTTTAGAATAAGTATCTACTTTAATAGTTTCTGCTACTGCAAATACAATAG